>ODAK010001201.1_pt1 | contig 28914 bp, 16 predicted proteins | sample 1539591 | NCBI WGS metagenome assembly ODAK01 (sample SAMEA3539303, study PRJEB22396) | soil metagenome | biome: tundra; feature: field; material: soil | place: USA | collected 2010-05 | depth 0.15 m
AAAAAGCCGCCTTTCACCGCGCTCAAAAGTCTACGTGTATTCCGAAACTGCTCTAGGAGATTGTGAAGGGAGGGGGACGGAAGAAAAATGCGTTAAAGCTTGCGTTATGGAGGCGTCGACCTACTCGACCACGATTGCCGGCCCACTGCACGGACCCCAACCTTGCACGAACATCGAACCCCAGCCCGCACAAAAGATAAATACCGCAAACCAACGCCGCAATCACTGGAGCCGTTACTACGCCCTTGCTCAGCCGCTGCAGAGTATCTTCCAAACCAGCGGAATCATTTTTAGATAGGAGTTTGGCGATAGGAATCGGGTGGGAGCTTGCCTGCGGCGGAGCATAAAGGGAGAGCTTGTACCCCAAGCCCCACATAAATACGCACAGAGCCAGTGCTGTCAGCGCCAAGGAGCGCTGGACTGAGCGAAACCGCTTTTTAAAATACTTGTTCACTGTGTCGTCAACAACGTCAGGCAGCCTATGCAAAGCGTAGCACGTGAGCAGGTGCGAGCCTAATCCTACCTAATCCTGTTTGATAGCCGTACTGGTCAAAAGGTCGTCTAGAAATCTTTCGCAGGTCAGGTAATCCGGCAGCGCGTTGTGTATCGCTAATCCTGCAGCGGTCAAGGGACACAGGACCAAAACGCACGGGACTCCGACGACGCCCATCCTCTTCTCGATTGACGCATTGGCCTGTTCCGCATTGCCGATCGCCACGCTATCTAAGGCTGCCCTGCATCCCGGACTGAATAAAACCATTCTTTACTAATCAAACCGACCTAAAACTCAGACAATTACGGATTTCCCCTCTTTTTAGGGTCGAGTCCATATTTTCGTCTGCAGTACCCTCCCGCACCAAGTTGAATGGAGCCAATACATTACCCTCCTTAGTAACCAGTTTTATTGGTTACCTTTTCCCGAGATTTGCCGCATTTCTGGCGCATGCGCAATTGTAAGGTAGGTAAAAAACCAGAAATACGCCTCGAAAATCGTTTCAATAAATCACCTATTATCAATAGTTTGCATTAATCACACTAACGTAACCCAAAGGTTGTATCTTTGGTGACTCAAATTCATAACTATCAGGTTACTATCTAACCACTTCTTCTTTTATTTATTTCAGCGCGCCAATCCCGTCCAGGGGGGAATTTGCGGTCGGGAGAGCCACGCGCATTTTTTCGTTGCCGAGGTAATGCAGATATGCACAGCTTTCTGTTCCGCACGTTTTCGCATCCGGGCCTTAGGGCGGTCGACCGTTGGTGCATTGGTCTTTTTGCTTCACTTGTTTTCAGCCTGGCTCTCTCGGGTTGTGGTGGGCCATCGGTGAATGCGGCCCTTGGCGGAGGCGTCACAGCTTCTTCCAATGCCGTCGCGTTTGGCTCAGTTCAGATCGGCCAATCCGCAACCAACAGCGTTTCTCTGGTGAACGACAGCCCAGACCCCGTCGAAATCTCACACCTTGATCTGACCGGCCAGCCTTTCTCTTTTTACGGAAACAGCAATCTTCCTATTACAATCGCCGCCGGCAGTACCCTCTCTCTGAACGTGAAGTTTGACCCCACGACCGAGGGCGCGTCCGCCGGCACTGTGACCATTACCAGCAATTCGCCGACAACCCCCCACACCCTCATCAGCTTGACCGGCACTGGAACCGTCAAGAATCTTGCCTCCGTGAGTTCCTTGTCCTGCACCAGCGCCTCTGTGGCCGGACCTGCGACGGATGCCTGCACGGTGACCCTGACTTCACCCGCACCCTTCGCCGGCTTCCCCGTAACCCTCACGAGCAGCGATGCTGCAGTCTCGGTGCCGTCAACGGTGACTGTTCTTTCCAATAATTCCACCGCTACCTTCACAGCGAACGTTTCTCAAATCGGAACACCGCGGTCGGCCACACTGACGGCCAGCAATGCCGGTATCTCGAAGACATTCGGTCTGCAGTTGATCGCAGCAAATTCGCCAACTTTAACCTTCGCGCCTGACCTGGCTTTTGGAAATGTGGTTCTGAATACGCCCACCAGGAAATCATTTCTTGTGACCTCGGCAGGCACAGTGCCCGTCACGATCAGCGGAGCGTCGGCTTCGGGCAGCGGGTTCTCTTTCAGCGCGGCAACCCTCACCAGCAGCAGCTTCTCCATGGCTGGCGCGACCTTCCCGATGACGTTGAACCCGGGTCAGTCGGCTTCCGTCACGGTCCAGTTCGATCCCACGACCGCGGGCAGCGTTACCGGAAAACTCGTGATTGCGACCAACTCTTCGATCAGCCCGACCGCAATCGTCAGCTTGAACGGCACTGGTGTCACATCTGACAACCCGAACAACACGGGCGTAAGCGGCCTGTCGTGCGACCACGCTTCGCTGACAGGATCGGGCACAGATGCCTGCATCGTAACCCTCACCGGCAACGCACCCAGCGGCGGCTTCGGTGTGAACATCTCGAGCAGCAATTCTGCAGTAACGGTTCCGCTCACAGTCACCGTTCCGGCTAATGCCAGCAGCATCGGATTCACTGCGAATGCAGCGGCGGTCTCAGCCAACACGTCGGTGACACTCACGGCCAGCGCCAACAAGGACTCAAAGAACTTCTCCCTTCAGTTGAATGCGACGACGCCTTTGCTGAGCTTGAGCGCAACCAGCCTGGCTTTCGGTAGCACCACAGTCGACGCTCCAGCGACCAAGGGTCTGACGTTGACCTCCACAGGAACTGGCCCTGTGACCATCAGCGCAGCCACACTCACCGGGACGGGCTTCACGATGTCGGGTGCCTCTTTCCCGATGACCTTGAGCCCTAATCAATCTGCAGAGCTCACCGTCAAGTTCGATCCGGCCTCCGCTGGAGCGACGACCGGGCAGTTGAAGGTAAGCAGCAATTCACACGTGAACCCCACCATGAACGTGGGCCTCAGCGGAACAGGAACCACACCGAACACCGCCGCGCTCAACGCTCTCACCTGCGCCAACACTTCGCTGACTGGTGCGGGCACTGATTCGTGCACGGTGACACTCAGTGCACCGGCTCCGTTGGCCGGAATGAATGTGCGCCTCTCGAGCAGCAATGCGGTCATCGCATTGCCCGCCAATGTAGTCATCCCAGCCAATGCTTCAAGCATAGGTTTCACCGTCAACGTGGCACAGGTAAACACACCGCAATCGGTCATGCTCACGGCCACCGCTGGCAGCGCTGCCAAGACTCTCGCGCTGCAATTGAATGCCGTTTCGCCCGCCATTGTCGTCAGCACCAACAGCCTCGCGTTTGGCAGCGTGGCGTTGAACACGGCCGCGACCAAAACTGTGATCGTGAGTTCGACTGGAAATGGTCCTCTGACCATCAACGCTGCAACGTTGACAGGTGCTGGGTTCACTCTCTCGGGCGCATCTTTCCCTTTAAAACTGACTCCGAATCAGTCTGTTGAGTTGACCGTTCAATTCGTACCGGCGGGAGCAGGTGCAGCGAGCGGAAGCTTGATCTTCAATAGCAACGCCTCAACCAACCCGACTACCACGGTTGCTCTCAGCGGCACCGGGGCCATCAACACAGCACTCATTGCACTCGCCTGCACCACTTCGACGTTTACGGGAACAGGCACCGATGCATGCACGGTGACACTCACTGCACCCGCCCCAACCGGCGGATTCAATGTAAGGCTGTTGAGCAGCGATGCGGCTGTAACCGTTCCACCTACCGTGACGGTGCCGGCTAACGCAAACAGTGCCACGTTCTCCGCAACCGTTGCCTCAGTCACGACCGCACAAACGGCAAACATTACCGCCAGTGCGGGTAGCAATTCGCAAGCACTCGCGCTCCAGTTGAATGCTGCTACGGCAGCGCTCACCATCAGCACCACCAGCCTTTCCTTCGGCAATGTTGCGGTGAACGCGTCGACAACGAAGTCCGTGACGCTCAAATCAACAGGTACGGTGCCGGTAACTGTAAACTCTGCGTCGATCAACGGAGCGGCGTTCACCGTATCAGGTGCCGCATTCCCACTGACCCTGAACCCGGCGCAGGCGGTAGCTCTGACGATTCAATTCACTCCGACTGCATCAGGCGCAGCAATTGGAAGCCTGACCATTGCGAGCAGTTCAACAACCAGCCAAACCGCCTCCGTTGCTCTCACCGGCACCGGAACAATAAACGCCGCGCTCGCTGCCCTCTCCTGCAGCAATGCGACCATGACCGGAGCCGGCACCGATGCCTGCACGGTGACGCTGACCGCACCCGCACCAACCGGCGGGATGAACATAAGCGTATCGAGCAGTAATACTGCAGTTTCGGTGCCCTCGTCCGTGACGATACCCGCGAATGCCTCCAGCGCCGCATTCACGGCAACGGTCTCATCGGTCACCTCTGCCCAGGCAGTTACGCTCGCAGCCAGCACCAGCAACAACTCCGCCAGCTTCGCATTGCAGTTGAATGCTGCAACGCCGACGCTGAGCATCAGCGCGACTAGCGTCGCCTTTGGCAGCGTCCAGGTCAATACCCCCGTTTCCAAGTCGCTCACGTTGACTTCAACCGGCACGGCTGCAGTGAACATCAGCTCCGCTACAATCACTGGCACAGGCTTCACGCTATCTGGAGCCACCTTCCCCCTGACGCTGAATCCCAACCAGGCGCTGACTCTCTCGCTTCAATTCGACCCCACATCTGCAGGCAGCGCGACGGGGCAATTGACCCTCACCAGCAATTCTTCAGCGAACGGCACAGCGATTGTCAGCTTCACTGGCACGGGAACGTCAACGTCAACGCTGAGTAGCTTCTCCTGCAGCAGCTCATCGCTCTCGGGAGCAGCAACCGATGCTTGCACAGTGACGTTGAACAGCGCAGCGCCTGCCGGTGGTGTCGACGTAACCCTCACCTCCAGCAACACTGCGGCATCGCTGCCCGCAACAGTAACGGTGCCGGCGAATGCGCTGAGCGCCGGATTTTCAGCGACAGTGTCGCCGGTTAGCTCAGCACAATCTGTCACGCTCACCGCCACGGCAGGCAGCGTTTCAAAAACGTTTGCCCTGCAGTTGAATGCATCGCAGGTTGTTGCAATTTATGTCGACGGCAAAACAGGCTTCGACTCCGCCGCAGGCACCTACGCTGCGCCACTGAAGACCATCCAGGCTGCCGTGAACAAGGCGGATACGAACAATCAGAAATCCATCGCCTCGACGATCATCGTGAATTCTGGTGTATATCGCGAGTTCGTCAACATTCCGAAAATTTCCAGTCAGACCGCCGCTTCGCTCACCATCCAGGCAGCGGCCACAGGCACCGCCATCATTTCCGGATCCAATGTCATGAGCAACTGGTCGCCGGAATCTGGCAATCCCTCTATCTATTCCAGCCCGTGGCAATACAAGTTCGGCGCTTGCGCGATTCCCTCTGGCTGGTCAACCAACATTGAGGCGATTACTCTGCGCACCGAAATGCTCTTTGTTGATAACGCCCCGCTGACGCAGGTGATGTCGGCATCGCAACTGCAACCCGGCACCTTCTTCGTCGACGAGGCAAACTCCTTGATTCATGCATGGCCGCCCGCCGGCGCGGATATGCAGACCGCGCTCGTTGAAGCAGCCGTACGGCCTAGCACCCTCAATGTCTCAGGCCGCAGCAACGTCACTCTTCGCGGACTTGTCTTCCGTCATGCGAGCACCTGCCTCAACCGAACCGGTGCCAATATCTCCGGTAGCTCAAACGTCCTCGTCGACCAAGTCCAGGCAAACTGGAACAGCTGGGGCGGTCTGGGCGTGTACTCATCCACAGCCGTCACCGTGCAGAACTCGATCGCCAGCTACAACGGCGGCGTTGGCTTCCTCGCCAATCAGGATCAGAATGCTCTCTACAACTTCAACGAGAGCGATTACAACAACTGGCGCGGAGCGCAAGGCGCCTTCTACGAGTGGGCCATGGGCGGAACGAAACTGTTCGAAATGCGCGATACGACCGTGCAAAATCACTTCTCCTACAACAATCAGGGTGAAGGCCTATGGTTTGACACCGACAACAAAAACATCACCGTCGACAACGCCACACTGGTTGGCAACGTAACCGCCGGTCTTCAGATCGAGAGAAATGAAGGACCGATTACTCTTGAGAACAGCCACCTCTGCACGAGCGGCGTCGGCGTCAACGTGCTCACCAGCGAAAAGGTGACCATCAAAAACAATTCCTTCTACAACAACGGCGGTACCAACAAATACCAGGCGCAAATCTACCTCGCGGGACAGGGCGGCGGAATCAATATCACTGACTGGCAGACAGGTCAGGTGTATGACTTGGTTACCACCGGGTTGGTGATGTCAGGCAATGCGTTTCAGGACGGCGCATCGGGACAGAATCTTTTCGGAACTTATCTGTCCGGCACAGATTGGTCTCAATTTGCCACGACTCTTAACGCCAGCAACAACCAGTGGTACGACTCGGCGAGCTCAACACCGTTCAAGATTCTCAACGGCAAACTCGTCAACCTGGCCGGCTGGCAGAGCGCAACCGGCACAGACTACACATCTGTGTGGGCTGCTTCCTCGAGTTCGGCGGCGAGCGCTTGCGCCGTGCCCACCCCGTCGTACGCCGACTTCCACGTGGTCGTCGACAGCGGCAGTTACACCATGTCCTCTGGGCAGGCTGTCGCGACAATCCACGTGAATTCATTTGGCACCGGCGCGGTAACCTTACACGCAACCGGAATGCCGGCGGGCGTCACGGCATCGATCAGCCAGCCAAATCTGGTGAGCGGTGTCGCTAAACTCACGCTCTCGGCAAGCGCCAGCGCAACCGCACAGACAGTACCGATCACGCTCTGGGCTGCCGACAGCGACCGCATTCATAGCGTGACGTTCAAGGTAGCCGTGGCTCCGTAGGAAGCGGCGAGCTTTCCCAGTTCGCGGTCTTACTGAATGATCTGACTCGCATCCCCGACCAGGGCAGCTTTATCCAAGCTGCCCTCGCAGTCGCACCCCATTGCACTACGAATAAACAGCCAACGCGATCCCACACATCCTACAATCGCTTAGAGCGCATCCCTTTCCTCTACCGTCCGCCTGTTCACGAGACGGTAAATTGATCGGTTGTGTTTGATGCGTTGAAACGGCCCACGTCTTTCCGACCTTTTCCCTGTTTTTCGGCGACCGATTCCTTTGAACGCATCTAATAGTTAGCTTGACGCACATGATCACCACTGAAACAGGACCTAATTCGCCCGCCGAATCGGGAATTCTTCTTGTGCCGCTACTTTCGATTGAGCGCGTCGTCAAGGATTACCAGGCTGAAGGCGAACCTGTGCGGGCTCTTAATGACGTTTCGATTCAGATTGGCTCGGGAAAATTCGTCTCGCTCGTTGGACGTAGCGGATGCGGCAAGTCAACGCTCCTCAATCTCGCTGGCGCTCTCGATTTCCCTACCAGCGGACACGTGCTGCTCGATGGCGTTGCGACCGACCTTCTCGACGAATCGTGCCTCACTCGACTGCGCCGCGAAAAAGTCGGCTTCATCTTCCAGTCGTTTCAACTGCTCCACACACTTAGCGCCGTTGAAAATGTTGAGCTACCCTTGCTGCTCGCAGGACATCGCGATCCGCGGCCCCGCGCGATGGAGCGCTTAACATCCGTCGGTCTCGCGGAGCTGGCTCACCGCATGCCTCATCAACTTTCGGGCGGCCAGATGCAGCGCGTCGCGATCGCTCGCGCATTGGTGCACGAGCCGCGCATCTTGCTCGCCGACGAGCCGACCGGCAACCTCGACTCATCGACCGGCAATGCCATCCTTGAACTGCTACGCCGACTCTGCACCGAACACAACACCACCATCCTGATGGCAACCCACAGCATTGAATCGGCAGCCTTCGTCGACATCACGGTTCAGATGCGCGATGGCCGCATCGAGCAGATCGTGCAGTCCTGACATGCCGTATTCGTTGCTCTTCTTTCGTTTGATCGTACGCCCGGTATTTCGCGAACGAGCGCGCTCGCTCCTCGTCATTCTCGCCGTCGCACTCGGCGTCTCCATCGTGCTTGCAATCGACCTTGCCGGCAACGCGGCCGCGGGTTCCTTTCGTTCTTCAATGGAATCGCTCACTGGGGACAATGATCTCGAGGTCACCGCCGCCGGTGGAGTTCCCGATAAAATTGTTGGCCAATTAGCTACACTAACCTATCCGCTTCGCATCAGCCCGCGCATCGAGGACCACGCAACCATTATCGCGACCGGCGAGACAGTGCCTGTGATCGGCATCGACGTTATCGCCGAAGCCAACAACGCGCGTGCGGAACAGATTGAACCCCTCGATAACGAAGGTTTCAAACACCTCACCGATCCCGATGCCGTATTCACTACACGCGCAATAGGCAAACAGCTTGGTCAAAAAATAGCTCTGCTCATCAACGATCAAACGCATGAATACACTGTTCGCGGTCTCGTTCCCGATTCATCGCAATTGAGCGGGAACGTTGTCGTCCTGGACATCGACGCCGCGCAACAGGCTACCGGGAAGATAGGCCGCATCGACCGCGTCCTGTTGAAACTTCCCGGGCAGCCCAGCCTCGAAATATGGCAGGAACGATTGCGCTCTGCGTTACCACCCGGTCTCGAACTCAATCCACAAGGCAGCCAGACTGCCGCAAATCGCCGTATGCTCGCAGCCTTCCGTTGGAACCTGACCATTCTGAGTTACATCGCGCTCCTCGTAGGAGCATTCCTGATCTACAACACCATCTCTGTATCAGTAGTGCGACGACGCGCGGACATCGGCACCATGCGCGCACTCGGAGCGAGTCGGCACGCAGTACTTATCGCATTCTTGGCGGAGGCCGCAGTGTTTGGCTTCGTCGGTTCGGCCATAGCTATCCCGTTGGGGCGTGTATTGGCAATCGGTGCTGTGCGGCTGCTTTCAACCACCGTCGATGCTCTTTATGTATCGAGCCGGCCCGGTTCCCTAGGTCTCTCCGCCGGTTCAATACTCATAGCATTCGTCGTTGGTATTGGCGTCGCGGTAATCTCCGCGCTGTCTCCGGCGCGCGAAGCGTCGATGGTGCCGCCCACGCAAGCCATGGGCCGCGGGCAGCGCGAATACGCAATCCGCGTCGACCGCAAGCGCGATGCGCTTATTGGTTTGCTGCTTGCTCTTGCCGGGGCGTTGGCAGCTTTCGTACCAGCCATTGGCGGCAGGCCATTGTTCGGATATCTCTCCGCCGTTCTACTCATCGCTGCCTCGGCATTAGCGATTCCCGCTCTGGTTTACTGGTGCACGTCTGTCGCCTCCGCCACGCTGCGAAAAGTCATGGGCGTTGAGGCCATGCTTGCATCACGCAGTCTCGCAGCCTCCCTTCGGCGCACCTCAGTGCTTGTCGGTGCATTGTCAACCGCGATTGCAATGATGACTTCAGTTGGCATCATGGTCGGCAGCTTTCGCCAGACCGTTATCTCGTGGATGGAGAGCGAGCTTCCCGCGGACCTTTATCTGCGCCCCGCTGGCGATCCAGCAGCTGATCGGCATCCGACGATCGCACCTGCGTTGACTGATCGCATTGCCAAGGTGCCCGGCGTTGAAGGCATCAGCCGTTTTCGCGCTTACGAAATTCTGTACCAGGGATTGCCAGTAACGCTGGCATCGGCCGACACCAACTTGCCGCGTCACCGCGAACCTTCCAGCTTTCTGTCCGGCCGTCCGGCCGCAGAAGTGTTGAAACAACTCACCGCCAGCGATGCCGCAATCGTCAGCGAGCCTTTTACGAATAAGCACCATGTCAAAGCGGGAGATTCAATTTCGCTGCCGCTCGGCGACAAGCTTGTGTCTTTTCGCATCGTCGATGTCTTCTTCGATTATGGCAACGAGCGAGGCTTTGTGATCCTCGATCGTTCTACCATGCTGCGCTATCTTCCCAATCCCGCTGCGTCAAACCTGGCCGTGTACCTGCGACCAGGGGCCGACCTTGAAACCACGCGCGAATTGATCAAGCGCGCCGCGGCGCATAATCAGGTGCTGATATTTTCAAATCGCGATCTTCGCCGTGAAGCGATTCGCATCTTCGATCAGACATTCGCAATAACCTACGCGCTGGAAGCGATCGCCGTCATCGTTGCTGTCATGGGCATCGGCGGCGCTCTCCTCTCGATCGTCATCGACCGGCGTCGCGAATTTGGTTTGCTGCGCATCCTGGGCGCAACCACTTCTCAGATTAGAGAGCTGATTCTCGTAGAGGCCGGCCTGATTGGCATTCTCGCCAACATCGCGGGCCTCGCCCTCGGCTTTCTGCTTTCACTGGTGCTCATTTTTGTCATCAACAAGCAGTCGTTTGGCTGGACCATCCAGTTTCATTGGCCCGTCGCAGTCTTGCTCGGCGCGCTCAGCGTGGTATACGTGGCAACGGTGCTTGCCGGTATTTATCCGGCGCGCATCGCTCAACGCCTCAACCCGATCGAGGTCGTGCATGAGGACTAGAGTCATCCTTCTTCTGCTTCTTCTGATCGCGCCGGGCGCCCACTCCGAGGACTACAAGCAGGCCCTGCCCGGCTATCAATACCAATTCCCTCGCGACCATTTCAACCACCCTGACTATCACACCGAATGGTGGTATTACACCGGCAACTTGAAGTCCGCCGACGGCCATCGCTTCGGATTCGAACTCACGTTCTTTCGTCAAGGAGTTTCGCGCGATTCAAATAAATCAACGTGGCACGTGCATGACATCTACATGGCGCACCTGGCACTGAGCGACATCAGCGGTCGCCAGTTCTACCACACCGAACGCATCAACCGCGCCGGGCCCGGCATCGCAGGTATCGATCAGGCTTCCGCCATGGTTTGGAACGGCAACTGGCGCGCGCAACTTGGCGACCAGCATCAAGTCCTCCATGCGGCGGATGAAAAGTTTGGCATTCAGCTGCAGCTGTCGCCTACCAAGCCGCTGGTAATTCACGGACGTAACGGCATTAGCCAGAAATCTGCCGGCGTTGGCCATGCTTCCCACTACATCTCATTCACACGCCTGCTTACGTCTGGTGAGATCACTCTCAACGGTGCGGCCTACAAGGTCGACGGCACATCGTGGATGGACCATGAATTCTTCTCTGAATCTCTCGACACAAATGAGAGCGGATGGGATTGGTTGAGTCTGCAGTTCGATGACAACACTGAAGTCATGCTCTATCGTCTGCGGCACAAAGATGGAAGCGTCGATCCATATTCATCGGGGACCTACATCGATGCACAAGGCAAAAGCATTTTCCTTTCATCGAAGGACTTCACAATGACGCCCGTCGGCGAGACCTGGACAAGCGAAGAAAGTCGCGGCAGGTATCCCGTGAAATGGCATGTGACGATCCCCAGCTTCTCGTTGCAGGCGGACATTTCCACTCCGCTCAAGAGTCAGGAACTCGCAGGCCGGATTGGTCCAAGCTACTGGGAGGGTGCAATCGATATCTCCGCTCAGCGCGCGGGCAATAGCCTGCATGGCGTCGGCTATCTTGAGATGACTGGCTATGGCACTTCGCACTCTGCGAATGCAAATCAATTGATCCAGCGTTAAGGCGGCGTGTAGATTTCCCAGACTCTCCGCAGTGTCTGCGCAGACATCATCTCTGCCCAACGACGACAGCCGCCAGCGGAATCTCCAGCGTTCCAACTCTATGCGAAACTTGGTCGTATACTCCGGTGCGCAGCCAGAATTGCCCCTTCGGCACATCAATCTCCTAGTGAACTTTTACCCCGGAACTCTGAAACTCGGCATACTCATTAGGCTGCGTGTCGAGCGTTATCAAGCGATCATCGCGCGTCGCCACCTGTCCATAATGGTCGTAGACAATGAGAGACAGATTCAGTGCCCCGTGGTGAACACCCTCTGCATCAAGCTTAAGATCGAGATCCTTCAAATCGATAATGAAGTCCACCGCGTAGTTTGTCCTCGGCCCCGTCACAGCCGGCCTGGCCTCATTCTCCGCTTCGTCTTGCGTCGTGGAAATATGCGCCACCACAGCCTTGTATTGAATCTCCTGCGTCTGCGGCATTCCCAGTTGCATGAATGGCAGCAGCGGATCGGGATGGGACGGTGGTGGCGAGGTCTGTGCTACCTTTTGCTTCTTCGAGGGCGCTGCGGCGGGCAAGTCTGCACTGCGTGCAAAGTAGCCGCGGCGATAAGACAATTTGTATCTGCCGCCATTAGCTACAGTCACACTAATATCGCGAAATGATCCATCCATCTTCGCGTTGCTCGGGGTATAGGACAGGGTATAAAAATCCCCGCTAGACGACACGACATTGTTGATCACTCCCGAGAGAGCGTTGTTGCTGTAGTAAGCTTTACCGCCAGTCTTTTCTGCGAGCATGTCCATCGTCGCATAATCAATATTGCGATAAAAGCTTTCACTCGTAAGCGTCGATCGCGCGCTCTGGCCACCGCCATTTGCGCCACTTTCGGCAGTGAAATACTGCATGGCCATCACGCCGCGCGCATCCACCGGATAGAGAGACACACGCGCGGCTGCGAGCAATGCAAACGTATCGCGCAGCGGTCCCTCAAATCGCGCATCGCTCAATGTATTCGCACCGTTGAATGCGACACCTGTAATGGCGTTCGCACTCAAAGGAAAAGAGCCTGAAAGCCAAATCAGATTCTTACGTCCGGGGAAGCTCTCCAGAAACGTAGCCAGTTCCGTGAGCGCTTCGAGCGTTCTGTATTCGCGATCAGCGATCTGCGCGAATTCGCTCTCTGTCATGAAACTCTGCAGCGCGGCAGCACCTCCCGGTGATGCAAACGTTGCGCCCGCAGCCTGCTGCGACATCAGCCCGGTGACGCCAGTCTGCGCGTCAGCTCCCTGCGGTGCCTGCAGCAGCGCAGAAGCCTCGGGCACGCCGACTTTCCTGTATCCGAGAGCCGCTGCCAGTAATGCCGGATCATCGCTGAATCCCTGCACAAAACGGAGCCTCATCGACAGCGTGAAAATTGCCAGGCGTGATCCCGGCTTGAGCGATTTGAAATAGTTAATCGTAGACTTGCGCATCACCATCTGATCAGCCAGCGGCGTATTCAGCGCGTCCAGCAAGAGCACATTTACAACCAGTGGATTGTCGATAGGCGACGCATTGCTGAAGGTATTCGGTAGTGGTTGCTCGAGGCTCGATGTGTTCGCGCGCGCGGATGCAGGCGCTACCTTGTGCTCTTCAAAGAACGATATAGCCTGCGGATTGCCCTGCTCAGTGACAGTGAACGCCTTTTGATTGAGTCCAGGTACCGGTGCGCCTTTGTGGTCACTCACCAGCACATCCACAAGCACCGCGCGGCTATTCACACGCAATGTTTCGACAGGAGCGCCAGGGTCGGCGACATTTTGGCCCGGCAACGAACGGCTCGCTAACATCGCGACAAAAATTACGGCACAAGAAGAGAGCTTCACGGTCAAGTCTCCTTCGCACTCAATAGCAGTCTAAGCCGCTTCAACCAGCGTCATCCAACGTGCGAATCATCATAACTCCGCCTATTAATTGGCCCTCTTCTGAGTGAATCTGCTTTCCCGACAGCGATAGATTCAATTGGCTACCATCGGAACGCTGTAACAGCAATTGCTGGACGTCAGCCGCTTCCCCTCGCAATATTGCGCGCGCCAGGGGATATTCATCGGCCTCGAGCACGCGCCCATCCGCATGCGTCAATCCCCATCCGCCATACTCCGCAAGCTTCTGCCCTGGAAATACCGCGTCGCCCAGAATGTCTTTCGCCGCCGGATTCACCATGCTGATCGCGCCATCTATCGCGTCAGCAAAGATGATGCCGACGGGCACAGCCTCAAGTGCCGCCCGTGACTTAGCCTTGATCGCAAGCAGTTCCTCCGTGTTGTGCCTCTGTGCATTCACCTCTTCAACGAGACCGTAAAAACAAACGATCCTGCCGGTCGGCCCAAATCGCGGCGAACCGCGCGACCTGATCCACACCCACTCTCCATCGGTGCGGCGCACGCGACACTCGGTGTCTATCGGTTGGCCAGTGCGAATCGAAATCTGCAGCGTTTCCATTGCAGCGCCATAATCGTCAGGATGAATCGCTTTTAACCAACCGGTCCCGACTGACTCCTCTGCGGTTTGTCCCGTTAGCGCTTCCCACCCAGGACTCGGCTCAGTGATTTCTCCCTTGATGTTCAGCACCCACGGAATATGTGGACTCAGCTTGACCATGCTGCGGTAGTGGTCTTCGCTCTCGCGCAACGCGCGCTCGATGCCTCGATGCTCGGTGATGTCCATGATCGCCATAGACACGCCAAGCACCTCTTTTGCCTCATCGCATACCGGCTGATACGAGATGAGAAGGGTTTGATCTTTCTCGCCATGCCGCGCGGCCGGGACCCGCACTTCAACCCCCGTCGTCGGCTTGCCGTTCAGCGCGCGGCGAATGCATCGCTCAAGGCGCGGATACAGATCAGGAATGACCTCCGCCACAGTTCTGCCTAAATGCGCCGCCGCCGGCACACCGTTCATGCGCGCGATCCGCTTATTCAGGCTGAGATAGCGCAGATTTCGATCGAGAAAACAGAGTCCCACTGGCACGCCATCATAGATTGCCTGCAACTGCGCGAGTCTCTGAGAAGGCAGTGCGTCCATGCTCGTATAAGAACTCTCGTCCAATGGATTTGGGGCTGTGACAGCGAGCGGCCATTTGTCTGCCGCGATCAGGGCCGGCAATTCTTCCGCAGAAATCGGTTTGCCAAAGAGCCAGCCTTGCCCGAGATCGCAACCCATTCTGAAAAGCATGTCAGCCTGCTCTTGCGTTTCAATGCCTTCAGCTGCAGTTGAGAGCCCAAGGCTCTGCCCCAGGCCCACGACTGAAGCCACAATCTTGCGGCTCTCGCGCTTTTGAATCATCGACGTCGTGAAACTTCGATCCACCTTGAGCTGATCAAAGGGCAACGCATGCAGATGCCGCAGGCTCGAATATCCCGTGCCAAAATCGTCGAGCGCCAGCCTGCAGTTCAGCGACTTCAACTCATCGGCAACAGCCTTGGCGCGCGCCAGGTCATCGACGAGCGCGCTTTCCGTAATTTCGATTGTCAACCGATCGAGGGCGAACCGTCCGCGTTCCGCCGCAGCCGCAACGCGCTCAGGCATCTTGAAACCCACCAGTTGCTGCGGAGAGATATTTACCGACAGCGTCAGCGCGCTATCAACCAATGCGCGCGATGCAAATGCTTTCTCGAGAATCACCTGTGTCAGTCTGTCGATCAGTCCGCTCTTTTCGATAAACGGAATGAATTCGCCCGGCAAAACAGCGCCAAGCTTGCCGTGTTTCCAGCGCGCGAGAGCCTCAAACCCTACCAATTGTCCGGTACGCAATTCCACGATCGGCTGAAAAGCGGGGAAAAATTCGTCCTCGCCAAACGCACGATGGACATCGATCTCATCGAAGAGCATTTCGCAACTTTATCCCAGCGGAGCAATGAAAGTCATGAATTATGCGCAAGTTCGAAGGCCCGGGTAATTCGCGAAGACACCACGGAGACGGCCTGTCTCTATCCCGCATCCAAACCACAGCCGCAGTAAGAGTGCAGCGAGATAGGTAAGTTGAGGAGTTGAAAAAATGAACGTAATCATTTTTGGAGCAGCGGGCAAAACCGGCAGACTGGTCGTCGACAAGGCTCTCGCCGCAGGAGACAATGTCACTGTCTTCGTGCACGACAGCGCAGCCTTTCCCGCCGGCGTTCGCGTCATTATGGGCGATGCCAAAGACGCATCCGCCGTCAGAAACGCTCTCACAGACCAGGAGGCCGTCATCGACACCATCGGTGGCAAAACCCCTTACAAAAGCACCGATCTCGAAACCAGCGTGGCTCGGAACATCATCAATGCCATGAAGTCCGAGAACGTACGGCGCCTCATCGTCATCTCCATGATGGGCATCGGCGACAGCGCCGACAACGCGCCCTTCTGGTATGAACACATGTTGATGCCGACATTCCTGCACGGCTCAACCAAAGACAAGACGGAAATGGAATCAGCAGTGAACGCCAGCGGGGTCGAATTCATCATCGCCCGCCCGCCGCTGCTATCAGACAGTCCTGCAACCGGCGCGATCAAGCAAATCACCGGCGACACCAAGGGGCACAAAATCACACGCGCAGATCTTGCGCAATTCATTGTCGATCAACTCATCAGCGATCAATACCTGAATCAGGCCGTCGTCATCGCCAATAGCTAGGCTCGTCCGAAGCACGGCGCGGCTCGATGAAAGCCTTGTTTGTTATTTTGGTTGTTTTTGATCTTATTTCTTCGCTATTATTGAATTAATGACAGAGCGAAGCTATCTCGGCGAGTTTGAGCTCATGCTCCTCCTCGCCGTCATTCATCTCGGCCATGACGCATACGGTGTGCCCATATCCCGCGAACTCGAAGCGCACCGCGGCCGGGATGTATCGGTGGGCAGCGTCTACGCCGCACTGGAGCGCATGGAAGCCAAGGGCCTGGTCGTTTCCACCCTGGGCGATCCAACTCCGGAGCGCGGCGGAAAAGCCAAGCGATACTTCCGCATCACCAGGGAAGGACTTCGACAGGTACACGAAACGCGCCGAGTGCTGACCAGGCTGTGGCAGACCCTCCCCGATCTGAAATTGGATTTGAGGCAGGAGCCAACAGGATGAGAACCGAACCCCCTCCGCTCGCCACATGGATGCTGGAGCACTGTACTCCTGCCGACCGGGACGAAGCTCTCGCCGGTGATCTGCTGGAAGGGTTCCGCTCCGGCCGTTCCGGCGCATGGTACTGGCGCCAGGCGCTTACCGCATGCGCTGTTTCGTGGTGTGAGAATCTTCGCCTGCGCTCACCATTGTTGGTCTTCGCGCTTTTGTGGTCCATGCTGGCGCCGGCGTGGAGAGAGTTCACAGAAGGGATTCAGAACGCCCCGATCTTTGACAAAATCTGGCCGCTTTTTGGGGCTGTCTGGATCATCCCGGCATTCGCCTTGTGGCTGGCTCTCAACTCGACGTTTCTCGGGATAGGAATCGTTACCTTCATCCTCTCCCAAACAAACTTCAAACAAATTTTACGTAGCAAGAGCCTTCGTCGTTCGTTTCCGATGGCGCTGTTCATCTTCGTGCCGGTCTACGCCGCAACTTTCGTCTTAGTCAACTTGTATTGGTATTCCTATTTTGCGCACGCGAAGCTTGCCGCAACGCCTTTGGGCCAGGCTGCGGATTTGAGTATCCTGGCGAATGTAACGCGGATCCCTTACTTCATCGCACTCCTGTGCGCGCTTTGGAATGCGATCCCGCGGCCTTTCCGCACATCCGATCGCGTCCTGCTCGATTCATCTCCTATTGCGTCTTCAACGAAAAGCGACTCCCGCGCATTTGTTTCGCGGCTTGATCCATACACGGTCAAACGATTCTTTGCTCTGATGGTGATCGCCGGCCTCATCAATGCAATGATCGCCGCTTTCCTTCTCTGCCGCCTGCCCGAATCCAACGCGCCCACTCTCACCTCCGTCTTCGCACGGGCCATCGAGTATGTTGCCGTTGGCGCGCTTACGGGCGTCGTGGGTGCATGGGTCTACTGGAAGAGTCCTTCAAGCCCCTTCCGCGCGCACCCTCCCATTCCCTTTCCACTCTTCGCTCTTGTGTGCGCCGCAGGGTGGGTCTGGGTGCCTTCCATGATGATTCTCTCTGAGCAGATTTCTCCCGGCACCGCTGCGGTCGCCGTGGTCGGCGCCATTTTGCTCGCCACCGGGTTGCGGAAAGCCACCGCTTTCGTTTTCGCTCCTGCTCAGACTGCGCCGTTTAAGACTCAGCAAGCTGAACTTTTTGCCGCGTCACTCTATCGCGCTCCCCGCGAAGCGCGAGGTTTTGTGATCGCAATCTCGCTCTACGCCGCGTCCTGTGCGCTGTTCAATGGTTCGATTCTGGCCGCCGCCGCGTTTTTCGCGCTCAGTGCGTTTCTCTTTGCCTGGACCCGTACCTTCGCACGAAGTGCTGACTTCTTAAGCCATGACCAATACAAGCGTGCCGCATTGCGATTAGGGATCGTAACTATTCCGGCGGTGGTAGTCACCATGTGGGTATTGCTCGACGGGGTCGCTCATCGCGATCGCGTCGGCGAACTGACTTCCGCTCTCGCCGCAGACAACAGCATCCAGCAGAAGAACAAATCGCAGAATTCCATATACGTTTCTGGTGGCTACGAGAGCTTGATCCTCTGGCCGTTTCCTCAGAAGAAGCAGATCGTCCCGCCTCTCCTTACACATGCGTCATTCCTTGCTCCAGGAACAACGCGGCCGATGATCATTCACTTCAATGGACCCTACTGGTACCTGCAGCCGCCCGACCAGCTCCCCGGACCGACCGCCCACCAGGCCCATGGCACTCCACTCGGCGCGAGCATAGAGTCCAACAATTCCCTTCCGCTCGTGATGGATGCTCACCAGGTTCTCAGCGCGTCAATCCCCATTGCACGCTGCGCCGAGATTCAGGTTGAAATTGAAAATCAAGACAACCGGCGGGGAGCCGTTGCCATGGCGGTCTTGTTAACCGATGCAACTGCCGCGAAAAAGCCGACGCTCTATCTCGGCCAGCAACCGATCGTGTCGACCGCGCCGGCCCAGTTCTCATTCAAGTCAGTACCGGTGTTCGAGACGCTCCGTTTTTCGATTCCGGCAAATGCACAGATCAAGACGTTCAACGAAATTACAGTAATGATGCTTCCGGATGTCGAACATGCTTTTGTAGGTCCGAAGATCGCAATTCGGCAATTCCAGATATTCCCAGCTGACACAATCAAGCGTTTCACTCTTGTCCACTGAGGTCGCGGTCTAAGAGCGATGGTCGCGAGTTCGAGAGAAAAAACTCGCGAACCCGCGACCATTTTTCAGAAGAGCCGGCCGCCGTTAGCGCCGCTCTAGCGCAGGTTCTTTCTGCGAACTCTCAGTGATGTGCACAGAGTGATCGAGTCGGAAGCTCAGCACCGTCTCGGCAGGCAGCACAATCTGCTTGTTGCCTGTGAATGCTGAACCCGCCGTACCTGCGCCGCCACCGGCAAGTGCGCCTATCGCTGCGCCTTTTCCGCCGCCGGCCAACCCGCCGATGAGGGCGCCTAAGCCCGCACCGCCGCCAATGAATCCAGCGCTGCGTTTGCCTTTGCCATTTTCCGCGCGATCGATCGAACTCGTCGCGACTGGGTAGCTGCCCCACTTGGTGCGTACGCGATCCAAGCGAAGCGAGAGCAGGGCTCCGCCTTTGAAGCGGCCCAGCGGCTTAGCATCCACGACGGTTCCCTGGGCGCGCGCGCCGCGGGCGATGACCGTCTTGCCGCGCACCATCACATCATCCGCAACCGTAGCGCTGAAGGAATCACCGGGCTGCGAAATCTTCGAACCAAGGTCTGTGTCGAGGCGAACGCGTAAGTCTGTTCCCTCGGGCAGCAAAACTACTTCTGGCGGCGGTGGCGCTTGCGGAGCGGCTGCGACCGGAGGATTGCTATTCGCACCCACCGAAGCGCCTGTGGCACCGGGCGCAGGTACTGCTGCACCAGGCGCAGATGTGCTGCCCGGCGCAGGCGCAGCTGTGCTCGACATGTCTTGAGAAGTTGACTGTCCGCCGGCTGGCTGTTGCGGATTTTGTGCTGAGGGCGTGTTTTGACTCGTCGCGGGCGGCGAATGTGATTTGCAACCACCCAGCGAGAGCGCAGACGCGAGCAGAATAAATACAAAGGTACGAGATTGCATTGCGACACTCCTTGACCAATACAAATACTCTCGAAACCCGCCAATGATCAAAGAGAAAATCACCCCGCGGAAGGGATGCTCCTCCCGCGGGAATGAGGAAATATCAATTTATATGTCTAGGTTTTTGACATCGAGCGCATTGTCTTCGATGAATTTGCGTCGCGCTTCAACATCCTCACCCATCAGCGTGGTAAAGATGGCTTCTGTCTCGGCGATATCTTCGAGCTTCACTTGCAGCAGCGTGCGCCGCTCCGGGTCCATGGTGGTCTCCCAAAGTTGCGGAGACGTCATCTCTCCCAGTCCCTTGTAGCGCTGTACCTGGTATTCCTTCTTTCCCTGTTCGACAATATAGGAGAAGAGTTCCCGCGCCGTCTGCTTCTCTACCGGTTCGCGTAGAGCACGGGCCGAGCGCCGCGCGGCCTTGGCTTCCGCCTGCACTTCCGGAGTTTCAGTCGCGGTCTCCGCAGCTTCCTCCGCTTCTTCAGCGGTTGCAACGGCAGCGGTCTTGGTCGCGTACTCAATCAAAAATGGCGGCTCAAGAAATTCCTTAATCTGCGAATATTTCGCCATCATCTGGCGAAACTCGGGACTTCCCGCCAACGTCCAGTCGATGCATCGCTTGGCGCCCTGCCCATCGCTGTAACAAATCGACCAGGTGTGGTGCTCCTCGTCTTCAACCGGCTCGTGCACCTTGTATTGAAACTCCTCAGCGAACTCAACCAGTTGCTCGTGCAGCGCCACCAGCTTCGGCGGCACTTCGCTCTCCGCTTGTGAAGCAAAGTCGGCGCGATGGATGAGCTCGGCGCGCGCCAGCAATTCCGTCAGCTTCTCATTTCGAATGCGTTTGTCGACTTTTTCAACGAAACCCAGGTACTCGTTCAAGAAGCCCATGAAGCGGGTCAGGTCAGCGCCCTCGATCCGGCTCGCTGCTTCGCCGTGACGCACAATCATGCCTTCAGACGCGCGGCTCACCATGACCTTTACAAACTCGCGGTCGTCCTTGATGTACTGCTCAAAGCGGCCCTTCTTGATCTTGTAGAGTGGCGGCTGCGCGATATATATATTGTCGCGCTTGATCAATTCCGTCATATGACGGAAGAAAAACGTGAGCAGCAGCGTGCGAATGTGCGAACCGTCCACGTCGGCGTCGGTCATCAAAATGATCTTGCCGTAGCGAATCTTGGTTGCATCGAAGTCGTCTTTGCCGATGCCGCAGCCAAGCGCGGTGATCATGGCGCGAATTTCTTCGTGGCCCAGCATCTTGTCGTAGCGAGCCTTCTCGACGTTCAGAATCTTTCCCTTGAGCGGCAAGATGGCCTGGAAGCGACGATCGCGGCCCTGCTTGGCCGTGCCGCCTGCGCTCTCGCCCTCGACCAGGTACAACTCGCAGCGGTCGGGATTGCGTTCGCTGCAGTCGGCAAGTTTGCCCGGCAGTCCTCCGCCGTCCAACGCACCTTTGCGGCGCGTCAGATCGCGCGCCTTGCGTGCCGCTTCGCGGGCACGCGATGCCTCAATAGCCTTGTTGATGATCTTGCGAGCAACGGGCGGATTCTGCTCGAGGAACATGCCCAGCCGCTCATTGACGAACGCTTGCACTGTGCCGGCGATATCTGAGTTCAGCTTGCCCTTTGTCTGGCCCTCAAACTGCGGCTGCGACAGCTTCACAGAAACCACGGCCACCAGGCCCTCGCGCACATCGTCGCCGCTCAGGTTTTCCTTCATGTCTTTGAAGAGGCCGAGTGATTGGCCAATCGCGTTCACGGTACGCGTAAGCGCGGTCCTGAAACCGGACAGATGCGACCCTCCATCAACCGTGTTGATGTTGTTTGCAAAGCTGAAGACGGTCTCGGAATAGCTGTCGTTGTACTGCAGCGCGATCTCCATCTCCACCTTGTCGCGCGAGGCTTCCATCACGATCGGCTTGTCGTGCAAAACAGACTTGCCGCGGTTCAGGTGTTTCACAAATTCCGCGATGCCGCCCGCGTAACGAAACTCGGCGCGGCGCGCTTCCCCGGTTTTCGGGTCCGCGGTGCGCTCATCGGTCAGCGTGATTTCGAGTCCCTTATTGAGGAACGCCATTTCCCGCAGCCGCTGCGCCAGGGTGTCGTAGTTATATTCAGTGACTGCAAAAATCGTCCTGTCCGGCAGAAAATGCACCTTGGTGCCGCGCCGCTTGCTCGTACCCGCCTTGCGCAGCTCGCTCACCGGCAGACCGCAGCTGAAATCCATCTCCCAGGTGTGGCCGTCGCGCCAGATCTCGACGTTGAACTCCTGGCTGAGTGCGTTGACGCAGCTCACGCCCACCCCGTGCAGACCGCCGGACACCTTGTAGGTAGAAGCGTCAAATTTGCCGCCGGCGTGGAGCTTGGTCAGCACCACCTGCACCGCGGACATCATCTCGCCATTCCCGACCGACATCATGTCGACCGGAATACCGCGGCCATCGTCCACCACCGTGATCGAATTGTCGACGTGAATGACAACTTCGATCTTCTTGGCGTATCCAGCCAGGGCTTCGTCGACGGAATTGTCTACTACTTCGTAAACAAGATGGTGCAAACCCATCTCACCGGTCGAACCGATGTACATGGCCGGGCGCAGCCGCACCGCCTCGAGACCTTCGAGGATTTTGATATTTTCGCCGGTGTAGTGGCCGTTATCCTGGGGGAGCAAGTTTTCGTCGGGTATTGCGGTCGCCATAGGTTTCCATTCGCAGAACTTTCGCCTTCAGACTCTTCCCGTTGTCGATTTGTCGCCTTCCGAGCGGGGGCTCTGGAGGGGGACTAAACGCTTATTTGACGAGGGCTTTGGCGAATTCTGACTAGGTATATTTTATCACGATGCGACACGGAATTCTCGGCGTCAGGTGCGTCACATTTGAGCTCGGCGCGTAATAACCAAATGGTTACCCTTGAGAGCATTACCAAAGCATTATGTTACTTAAGTCACTGGACTATTGGCTACTATTGATGTGTATGAAAAAGCTGGCTTTACAACCTTTTCTCTACTACCATGAAAGTGCTAGGGAAGAGATTCTTCCCGTGATTCTTTTCATCAAGGGGTAACCAATTATGAAACTTACATTTCGCGTCCTGATTCTCTCTGTCGTCGTCGCTGGTGCTGCCGCTGCCTCCGTTTCATCCACTCCTTCCCACGCCGTCGCCAGTCACCTCTCCGCAACCGCCGGCCTTCCTACCCCTGGATGTGGCCCGGGAATGCACTGCTCAACCACCACCAAGCAATAAACTTGGGACCGTAGCACTAAAGTGCTACAGGGGAGTTGCGACTTTTAATTGAAATTTATCGGCTAGTAGGGCTATTCTGAGAGAACGCTCAGATTAGAAAGGGCCTGCATGCCGTTAGAGTTCGCAATGTCGGTGATGAGTGCGGTTGAATTTGTGCTTTGGGCCGTGCTCGGATTCGTTTTTTGGAAGAAGGGCTTCCATCGCCGCTTCCCGGCAATGAGTGTCTATCTCGCGTTGCGACTCGGTTCGATGCCTGTGCTCCTGAGTCTTCTTTACCTGCAAGCTCAGCCAAATGGCCATCAGGACGTCTACTTTCCCCTTTATTTCTATTCGTATTGGGCGGTCTACATCGCCAGCTCCGCGACTCTCTTCTTTGTCACCCTGGAAATCTTCCGCTCCGTCCTTTCATCGTTTTCCGGTCTGCTCCGCCTCGGCACTGTGGTTTTTCGCTGGGCGACTTTGGTTTCGTTGATCGCCAGCCTCGGATCCGTTTCCTATTCGCATCTCAGCGTCATGATGATCCCCGACATCGCCTACGCACTGATGCGGTCGGTCAGTATTCTTGAGCTCTGCCTGCTCGGTTTTCTCTGCCTGTGTATGAATGCCCTTCGGCTTTCGGCGCGCGATATGGCATTCGGCACGGCTCTTGGCCTGGGCCTCATGTCCGCGAACGACTTCCTGCACTCGCTGCTGACTTCAAAGGCCACCGGCCTGTCGGCTCCGGTCCAATTTGGATACGAATTCGGCATCCTGGCTTCACTCGCCACCTGGGTCGCCTACTGCGCATTGCCTGAGCCAGCCCGCCAGCCCGTCGTGATGCCGGCCAACTCCACCATCTATCGCTGGAACGAGATTGCCGCCGCCCTCGGGCACGGCACCCAAATCGCCGTCCAGCAGCCCGCCAACAGCTTCTTCCTCACCGATGTAGAACGCGTTGTTGAGAGAGTGCTTACCCGCAACCTGCAGGGCAACGAATCGAAATAGGGGTAGCCAAACAAACCAGGAAAGAGCAAGGCCGGACCCTGCGGGTCCGGCCTTTAATGTATCTGCCCTCTACCGGCGGCCCAGTGCCCTTGCGGCCTGCCCTCGGCCGAATGCCCCTCGCAAAATCAGTGCGCACGCAAAAAAGCCACGGCAAGCCGTGGCTTTTTCATCGAAACTAAAAGTGGCTTACTCGCTTGCCACTGGCTCGATCGAGGCAAACCTTCCGCGGTTTCCGCGATCGGCAAACTTCACACGCCCCGTCACCTTGGCAAAGAGCGTGTCGTCTGAGCCGATGCCCACGTTCAGGCCAGGCTTGATCTTGGTGCCGCGCTGGCGCATGATGATCGACCCGCCAGTGATAAGTTGACCGGCAAAGGCCTTTACGCCCAACCGCTGTGCATTCGAATCGCGTCCGTTTGTGGAGCTGCCTCCACCCTTCTTATGTGCCATTGCCCTGTCCCCTTCTCGATGATTAGTCCGCGCCTGTTAGGCGGAATAGGTGACGCCGTCGGCCACAATGGCCTTGATGCGCACCTCGGTAAAATTCTGCCGATGTCCCTGCAGCTTCTTGTATTGCTTCTTCCGCTTCAGGTGAAACACCAGGATCTTGTCGCCACGTCCGTCGCCGAGTACCTCAGCCGTAACCGACGCTGCTCCCGGCTTGACCACGCTTCCGGGTTCGCCGCTCACCGCCAGCACGTCTGTGAACTCAATGGTCTGGTTCTCAGAGGCGACACACTCGATTTTCACTACGTCGCCTGGGGCGACCCGATATTGCTTTCCACCGGTACGAATAACCGCGTACATAAATCCTCCAGCGCGGCTCCCGCCACGGCGGGTGCGCTCATGCAATCCAAAATAGCTCGGGCGGAAACTTCCGCGTTCCGGGACGCTCCAGCCCCAATTTCGGGGCGAACGTCTGGCTCCGCAACGACAGGCAGGAATCGCCAAACTAGAGTAGTGTACCGGCTTTAGAGGGGAAGGTCAATGATCGACGGTGCTTAAACCGTGCCCAATCCACCACAGACGTAAGCCGGTGATTCCACAACCTGCACTCCCCACCCCCGTTGGCTTCCGCTCTCTCGGTGTTCCAGCGCTGCCTCCGTCTGGCCCCCTCCCCACCACCCAAAATCGCCCCAACTTCCCCAAGACAAGTTATTTTGCAATTTGTGCTACATTCTAGGCGGCGAAGCTCTTGCTCTCGCCCCAGTCTTTGAATTTCAAAGTCGTTCACTGAATGGGCTTTGGGCAATCATTGACCAGGCGAAGCCAGGCCTGACCCGCGAATAGGGCTCGTTCAAATGCGACCGCTCATCTTGCTCTCACTCTTCGCGGCTTCCCTGCTCAATGTGGGCGCGGCAGAGCGTGTGACAGTGCTCCAGCTCGAGCAGGCAATATCTGCCTACAAAGCGAAGCTTCCCCCCGCCCATCAAACCCCCAAAAACAGTGACGACGACGTGCTGCAGCAGCTCGGGGAAGACGACGACTTTGTGCCGAAACTCGACGCCATGGAGCTCTCTGAACGGCTCACTCCCGCAGCGCGAGCCCGTCTGGTCGATCTCTACAAGCCAGGACCGCACGTGGAGCAAGCCTTGGAGCGGCTGGCAGATCGCTCCGCGCTTCTCGATCCGCCGCCAAGCGAAATCCCCAATCTCCCGCCTCCCGATGGTGCAGCTCAGCGGCGTATGATGGTCCTCGCGAACGGGTACGTTTTCAGCATCCTGGCGCACCTGCCTGACTTTTTCGCCACCCGCAGCACTTCCCGCTTCGACGACAGCCCGCACACCATCGCCTTTAAAGATGCCCAGCCAAATAAGGAACTCCATCTGGTGGGATCCTCGACCCGCGAGATCACTTTCCAGGATGGCAAAGAGGTGATGAACTCCACGCAGCCCAGGCGCACGTCTACACTGCAAGAGTCAGGCTTGGTAAGCCAGGGTGAATTCGGCCCAGAAACGGCGATCGTGCTCTTCGACCTGGGCAAGAGCACCCCTGCTTTTCATCATTGGGAACACACGTCGGGCGGTCTCGCTGCCGTGTACCGCTATGCCGTTCCCCGATCGGGATCTCATTACGAACTGAATTACGGGTGCCTGCAGACTTCTTCCTTTCATGACACTCCCGGGTACCATGGCGAATTGGGCATCTCACCTGCCACGGGGGCGATTTTGCGCATCACCGTAGTGGTAGATGGAAAGAAGTCCGATCCCATCTCCCATGTCGCTTCCATCATTGAATATGGCCCGGTCGTCCTGGGCCAGCGCCGATACGTTTGTCCGCAACTCAGTCTCGCTTTCACCGTCGAAGAAATGAATGTCTGCGCGCGCAGTGCACGCGACCGCAAGCTGACCCAACCCGTCACCATGCTCAATCGCACGACTTTTACCGACTACCACCGGCTCGGCTCCTCTTCGAGATTCATCCTTGATAAAAACCAAGACGCCGCTTCTCCTGCGCCTGTCAAACCGGACGCCGCAAAGAATTCGTCGGGTTCGACCGTCCCAATCCCCAAAGATCCCGACTGACAACAATCGCTCTACAGACACTTAGTCGCGGTGATACCCTGCTGTGTTCCGAAAGAGGTCGAACGATGAAGCGCTCAATTCTGGTAATCGTCCTTGCAACCTCGTGGTTTCAAGCGCCACTGATTTCCCAAAGCAATGAGTCTGCATCGTTTACTCCCGAGACCACTCTGCGCGTCAATAGCCGGGCGGTACTCGTCGACGTGCTGGTTACAGATAAAAACGGAGTGCCGATCACCGGCTTGCCGCAGGACGCCTTCACCGTCACGGAACAGAACAAACCCCAGACGATCTCGTATTTTGAGGAGCACAACAGCGCCATGAACCCGGAGCAGGTGAACAAGCTCCAGTTCCCCACCCTTCCTCCGAATACGTTCAGCAACTTCTCACCAGTTCCGACTCCACCCGCTGTCAACCTGCTGTTGCTCGATGCATTGAATACGCCGATAACCGACCAGATTTACCTGCGCAGGTCGGCCGAGCACTACCTCAAGACCCTGAAACCCGGTTCGCGCATGGCCATCTTCACCATGGAACTGCAGCTTCGGTTCGTGCAGGGATTCTCCGATGATCCCGCCATCCTTGCTACTGCCCTCGGCTACCGGAAAAACAACAAGCCTGAGGCAGCCGTGCTGCTGCAGTCGCCCGAGGAGGCAAATGCGCAATCCGCAGTCATTGGCATGATGGCAACCCAGCAAGACGGAACACCAGCCTCAGCCGCCGCTGCAGCCAACATGATTGCCGGGTTTCAACAGTTCCTCGGTGAAACCAGTTACGCGCAGGAGAGCGATCGCGAATACCGCACGCTGCAAAATCTCAATCACCTCGCCGCTTTTCTCGCCGCATTCCCCGGTCGAAAAAATCTGATATGGATGTCCGGTGCGTTTCCCTTGGCCCTCTTCGGACAGACTGACATGCGCTTTGAAGATTCCATCAAGCAGACCATCAATCTGCTCGCAGCGGCTCGCGTTTCCGTCTATCCCGTCGACGCGCGCGGCGTGACCACTCATACCCTTTACAGCGCTGAGAACACGCTTGACCCATCGATCACTACCCCGGCACAACTTCTCGGACCTGCCGCAGGAGCAGCAGCGAACTCTCCCAACGCCGGCCTCGGCGGATTTTCGAACTCTGTAATGCAGGAAGACAAGACCAACAACATCAGCAATCAAACCATGGACATGCTCGCGCGCGAGACGGGCGGCAAAGCCTTCTTCAATGGAAATGACCTTTCTACGATCATCGGGCGCGTCGTTTCGTCGAGCCAGAACTTCTACACCATCTCCTACACCCCATCCAACACGAAGATGGATGGCGCGTTCCGAAACATCGATGTAAAAGTCGGCGACGGCAGATACACACTATCCTTCCGTCGCGGCTACTATGCGCGCGATCGAGATCTGCCTGGCGCCGCGGGAGGCAGCCAGCAGCAAGCACTCCAGCAGGCTTCGAAAAGTCCGACCACCATCGACCCGCTGCTGCCTTTCATGGAGTTTGGATTGCCTCAGACTGAGCAGATCCTCTACAAGACACTGGTCCAGGAAATACCAGCAAAGTCAACCGCTGCCGCAGACTCCAAACCCGCACCAAAAGGGCCGCAGGGAAACTATTCCGTCGATTTTGCGGTCGACCTTAAAGACCTCAATCTGAAGCTCGATTCGGATGGACTGCACAAGGGGACGTTGAATTTGTCGTTGGTCGTCTATGACCGCTACGGCCACGTCACGAGCCGTGCCGACCACCTGGTCGCTCTCTCAATCAAACCCGATATCTACGCCATCTTTGAGAAAACAGGCGTGCAGTTGCACGGAGAAGTTTCTGTGCCTAAGGGCCAATACTGGCTGCGCACCGGCGTTTATGATCAAACCTCGCACAAAGTGGGTACGATGGAGATTCCTCTGAGCGCCGTGAAGCTCGTGGATACTGCCTCAAATTAAAACGGCCGCCCTGCCCAATCGCGTAGACGTAAATACAGCCGTGTATGAAAAATTTCGCTCGTGGGGAAATCACTTTGAAAGCACCCAGCCTGAGTCTGGCGGCTGCCGTAGCAGTCGCGGTCTGTAGCGCGTCAGCAGCAGCGCAAATGCAGTTTCAAAACCACCTGATGCCGCTGCCGGCGCAATTATCTTTAGGTTCCGGCGAACTTCCGCTCAACTCCACTTTCGCCGTCGAAACTCCCGGCAAATCCGATGTTCGTCTCACGGATGCAATTGACCGCGCTGTGCGCCGCATCGAGATGGCCGCCGGCTTGCGCCATGCCGGTCGCGGCGTCGCGGGCGCCACGCCTCTCGTCGTTAACGTCGACCATCCTTCATCCGCCGTTCAATCCCTCGATGAGGACGAGAGCTATTCGCTAAGCGTCACTCCGTCCGGAGCGCGCATCGAGGCTCCAACCGACCTCGGCGCCATGCATGGCCTTGAAACCCTCATTCAGCTAGTGCAGCCAGCCGGTAGCGGCTATGCAATTCCTGCTGTCGAGATTCACGAT
>ODAK010001202.1_pt1 | contig 28913 bp, 20 predicted proteins | sample 1539591 | NCBI WGS metagenome assembly ODAK01 (sample SAMEA3539303, study PRJEB22396) | soil metagenome | biome: tundra; feature: field; material: soil | place: USA | collected 2010-05 | depth 0.15 m
AACAACCACTCGGCTACCGCAAGTTGATAGCACCGGCGTCAAAGGGATAAGCATAACATTTTATTTAGGGATATTGGTGGGCGAATTAGTTTCATTCGCGTCCACGCCCAAAATATTGAAAGCCCCGCCAGACGATGAAATTTTTTGTGGGGGAAATGAAAACTCTTTTAGTATTAAATCGTTCACACACACACCGTCAACTTGCCTCCAAGAATTTCAGAGCCTTCTGGTAAAAACAAGGCATTTATCGAAACATACTTAACTTCACTAACTTCCCCTGCTGTTTTTAATGATCTAAAATGGGTTAGCCACCAAGGGTCCATGCTGAATTAGGCTGCAACAAATTTAATATTTTTATTCACAGGCGGACTCTTTGAAATGATTTTCCCAGCTAAAGTAGCTACAAGATGGAAATCTGAAGGCACACCTAAATCACGAACATTGTTTGCTATTAGCGCCGGAAACAGAGACCCGCTGGTATTGGATTCATCACACAACATCAGCCATGCACAAAGGTTTGTTGTTAATTCTTGCGTGGCATTTATTGAGAGTTCCAGCGTGGCTGCAACATTAACAACTGGTTGGTTTAGAGGATTGTTTTTGATTGCAATTTGTCTAGTTTGCCAGCCCTCATTTGCGGCAAATCCGGCATCGGCAATTTCAATCGCAATACCGACCATTAAAATAACCCATCCGACATTCCAAAATGTCTTGTGGGATTTCCATTCACCTAAAAATCTCTCATCCATCCAATCTGCTGTTTTTTCAAAAATAAGCCCGAAAAATACAAATGCACCACCAACTGTCGCCAAGATAAGCAGCCAAATCGGATCTGACCCAATTGATACAATTGCGGCAGAAAAGAAAAAACTGGATTCGTTTTGAATAAAATGCGTTGGCATTTTGGCAATTATATGTTTTGTGGGAATTGCTCTAATTCTTTTTTGTTACCACCAATGACATTTTCAAAATGTGCGCAATTTTCCAACCGTGTTGGGTGCGTAGGTTAATCGGCAAACCTGGCGTTCCTTACAATCCCAAATTGCGAGTCCGAGGCTCGCCGCATCCACTGTTTTATTAAACTGGTTTATCACTCCCTGTAGCGGAAAGCAACGCTTTCGTCGGGTATTGCAGCCGTCGGGTATCGCCCCAATTTGACCGGAGCGCGACTTCCGCCTCGTAGCGCAGGTTGGCAACCTGTGCTGCTCGCTTTATTCCCGCGCCAGTTTTTCCGGATCATCGCCGGGCGCAAGCGGGCGCAGGCGGAATTCATAACTGTAACTCTGGCACGGAATCAAAAATTCCTTGTGCGGCCACGCGCCCCAACTGTCGTCGCCGCCGACGCCCATCTGCGCGAGATCCAAATTCAACACGGTGTAATCGCGGTGCGGCAATTGGAACGCGTGCTTGCCGGCGTTCAAATCCTCCGTGCCGTAGTGCAGCGCGTTCACGCTCAACACCGGCTGACCCATCACGAGCAAACCGGCGCCTTTTTTGTTCGTCAGCGCCAGCCAGCGTGTGTCCACCTTGTTGCCGGTTTCGCCGGGCTTGGTGTAATGCGGATAAAATTGTTCCTCCACCGTGCCGCTATAAACGCCGACGCGCGCATCATGGCGATCGGAATACGTTTCCTGCGGGCCGTGACCGAACCACGTCAAATTTTCAAATCCGGCGGGCAAAGCCATTTGCATTCCGAGGCGTGGCAACATGGGCAAATTGGTCTGCGCCGCTTGAAAATCCACCGAGACCACGACCTCGCCATTGCCGTAAATCTTATAGGTCGTCATCCAAACCGAGTTGCCGGCAGCGGGCAGCAGCCAGCCAAGTTTGGCCTCGATGTGATCGCCCTTGTCGCCGCAGGTGAAACCATGCTGGACAGTCTTTTCCGCGTGATGCCAAAAACCCTGGGATTTTTCGATGTTCCGGCCGCGATCATTGTCAATCGTCGCGCGCCAAAACGCGGGCAGCAGCGGTGACTGGACCAGTTCCAGGCCATTCACGCGCCACGACTTGATGGCGTTGTTTTGGGCGTCGAACTGAATCTCAAAATTTTTGCCGACGACCCGGTCGCCGTTCGGGTCGTCCAACAGTTTTACTTTGGGAAATATCTTCGCTTTCAACGCCAATGCTGGCGCGGCGTCTGGCAGCTTGAATTGATCCCACGCGATTTCGTGTCCGGCTTTGAGCAGTTCGGTCGCGTTCTTCAAGCGGAAACTCACTTCGACGAAATACTCTACGCCAGGCCTGGGCGTGAATTTTTTTACCGGCAACGTGACTTCCGCCGTGGCGCGTGGCGCGAGGGCGGGCAATTCCAGCTTGCCCGATTGAATTTCTTTGCCGTCACCTGTTAGTCTCCAACTCGCGGTGCCAACGTCCTGCAAGTTCACAAAGTCGAACCAGTTTTTGATCTCAATTTTCCGCGCCGCGAGATCAACGGCTTTGCAGTGGACGTTTTGATAAACATGCGCGACTTGCGCCAGACCCGGATGCGGCTCGCGGTCGGGCGTGACGAGGCCGTTGCAGCAGAAGTTGTCATCACTCGGCACGTCCTTCGGGCCGAAGTCACCGCCGTAGGCCCAAAAAGTTTTTTCGCCCGGCTTCACTTTTTCAAAACGCGTCAGCGGCAGTTCGCCTTGTTTTTGGCGCAAACCTTGATCCACCCAGTCCCAGATGCAGCCGCCCTGCAAGTGCGGCAGCGAATAAATCTGCGACCAATACGACCAGAAATCACCGCTGCCATTGCCCATCGCGTGTTCATATTCGCACATGATGAACGGCCTTGTCTGGTCGTGGCTCGCATATTCAGCAAGCGATGGCGGACGCGGATACATCGGACAGACGATGTCCGTGTAGCGATTGTGCCCCGCCTGTTCGTAGTGAACGGGCCGGCTGTTGTCGCGCTGGTGAATCCAGTCGGAGGTCGCCTCGAAGTTCGGACCGAAACCCGCTTCGTTGCCGAGCGACCAGATGATGACGGACGGATGATTCTTGTCGCGTTCCACCATGCGCACGGTGCGGTTCATGTGCGCGGCGGCGAAGGTGGGATTTTTCGCCAGCGTCTCCGGGCCATAACCCATGCCGTGACTTTCGATGTTCGCCTCGTCCAGCAGATAAATGCCGTAGCGGTCACACAAATCATACCACGCGGACTGATTCGGATAATGGCAGCAGCGCACGGTGTTGATGTTGTGCTCCTTCATCACCTGGATGTCCTTGACCATGCCCTCGACGGTGATCGCCTGGCCGCGATCAGGATCAAACTCATGCCGGTTCACGCCCTTGATGAGAATGCGCTGGCCGTTGACGAGCAAATCGCCATTTTTGATTTCCACTTTACGGAAGCCGACGTTGACGGGAATCACTTCGAGAACTTTGCCGCCAGAATTTTTCAACGTGAGCAACAGCTTGTAAAGATTGGGCGTTTCGGCAGTCCACTTCAAAGGATTTTCAACGCGCGTGATGCCGCCAACGCGTGCGGAGTTGGCATTTCCGAGCATGTTGGAAGACACATTTTGAAACAGCGGAATCTCTTTGCCGTCCGGCATGAGCAACACCGCGTCCACCGTTGCAGTTTCCGACTTTGAATTGCGGCCTTCCACCTCCACCATCACATCCAACATTCCGTCCGTGTATTTTTCGTCGAGGCCGCCTTTCACCTCGAAGTCGCGGATGTGCAAATCCGCCGGCGACCACAGATACACGTCGCGGAAAATGCCGCTCATGCGCCAGAAATCCTGGTCCTCCAGATACGAGCCGTCGTTCCAACGGAAATTTTCCACAGCGATCAGGTTTTTCCCCGGTTTAACAAATTTTGTCAGGTCAAATTCCACCGGCGTCCGTGCGTCCTTACCCAGGCCGACTTTCTGGCCGTTGATCCACAGATAAAAAAACGAGTTCACGCCGTCGAACGTGATCAGAACGCGGTGGCCGTTCCAATCCGTCGGCAATTCAAATTCGCGGCGATAGGAATTCACCGTGTTGTTCGGATCATCCGGCGGGACGACGGGCGGCGATGGCTTCACGCCATGCCACGTCCACGGATAACGGATGTTCACATAGATCGGGATGCCGTGACCTTCAATCTCGACGTTGGCCGGAACGGGAATGGAGTCCCACTTGGAATCATCGAAGTCCGGAGTCCAGAAATTTTCCACGCGCGCAAGCTGGTTCGAGGAATAATGATATTTCCACTCGCCGTTCAGCGAACGGTAAAACGGCGACTTCACGCGCTCGGAATTTTGCACAATGCCGAGGCCGCGCGCCGTGGCGGCGTCCGGGCAGACCACCATCGTGGCGTGGGGCAGTTCATTGTTGAGGCCGGTGAGCTGCGGATTTTCCCAGTCGCGCGGGGCTTCCTGGGCGGCGGCGGTTATCCACGCGAGCAGCGCGGCGATTAAGATGGCGGCGTTAAAACGGCGGTTCATGGTGCTCATGGTGCTCGTGTTGCTTGATTGAGTTGCCAATGACAATAACGGTTTTGCCGCTGAAAATGGAAATACTTTTTTCATCCGCGCAAAGAAGGTTTTTTTACACTGGAAAAATCTTTTATTTATGTCGCCGCCGACGGCAAAACTGGCAAAATTTGTTCACCTGTTTTTGAGAGGGGGATTCGGGCACTGTAAGGACAGACTTGGAGAATGCGAGGAGAACATTTGTGATTTGGCTCGCCCTCACCTGTGTCCTCCGTATTGGTTCCCGAAGCGGTGCAAAAGGAAATCGAGCGGGGCGGATAAAATTATCAGGCTTGGAAGACTTTCGGCGCGCGGACCGGATTCGGATTGTGCTGCTCAAGGAAAACGCGACGAACTGCTGGAATCGTTGCTGGACATCGGCGAAGCGGCAGTCATCAGCCTCGCGCCGGAGCCAAAGGCGTCGCAGGTGCTGATGGACGAACGCAAGGCGCGCAAGGTCGCCCGCGCTATCTACGGTCTGCAACCCATCGGCACGGCGCGCATTTTGGTCGAAGCAAAAAAGAAAAATTTATTGCCGGACATCGCCTCGTAATTTCAAAAACTACGGCAGGAGGGCTATTGGATTCACGCTCCGATTGTCGAAACCGCCTTGCGTGAAGCCGGAGAGATTTGAATTTTCTTCACGAACCGCCGCGGAAATCAAAGGCCATAAGGTTAAAGTGAAAATGGCGTGACTTTGAATTTCTGTAGCAGCCGACGTGAGGAGGCTCTAACCAATGATAAAAATTTGAGCCTCCTTACGTCGGCTGCCACGAAGCAAGAAAATATGACTGATCCAACTCCAGCCCATTCCGTCGAGCGGCTTTTCCCGTTCGTGCTGAAAACCCGCGCACTGCTCGTGGGCCGCGACGCCTTGCGCGCCAACAAAGGCAAGCTGCATTTCGTCCTCATCACCACAGACATTGCCGAAGCCAGCCGCGAAGAGGTGTTGAAAGATTTCACGCACTATCCCGTCGTGCAGCACTTCACGGCGGCGGATTTTGAAAAATATTTTGCCGTCAAAGGCGCCAAGGCGGTCGGCTTCACCAAGTCCGGTCTCGCGCAATCCATCTACGCCGAACTCAAGCCGTATCGCATCAACCAGCCGATGCATCCGTCGAAGCCGCCGGAATCGCCCCCTTCCTCCGAATCGGAAAGCCATTAGTTTGCATGCCAGGCAACGCCCTGTTACCCATGCACAAACTGGCTCGGCGGAATGGAATTGATTCTCTTGAAGAAAAAACCCTGGTCGTTCTTCAAAACCGTCAGATAGCGAGGCTCGTTTTCCGTTTGACGCGGCGGCTTCAAACGCAAAGTATTAATTCCATGAAATTCTGGCTGCCTCTCTTGCTGGTGCTCGCCTCTTTTGGTCCGGCCTCCGCACAACCCAACATGCATGTGTGGGAAAAAGCGGAGTTGACCTTTCATGCGAAGAACTCCTACGCGAACCCATATACGAACGTGGAGGTGTGGGTAGATTTGAAAGGGCCGGGGTTCGACAAGCGTTGCTATGGTTTCTGGGACGGTGGCGATGTGTTCCGCGTGCGCGTCCTCGCCACTCAACCGGGTAAGTGGACCTGGCGCAGCGGCTCGAATCAAAAGGACGCCGGGCTGAATAATCAGCGCGGCAATTTCGCCGCCGTGGAGTGGACTGAAGCTGAGAAAACTTCCGTGCCCACCCGGCGCGGATTCATCAGGCCAACCGCCAACGGTCACGCGTTTGAAAATGCCGACGGCACGCCGTTCCTCCTGCTGGGCGACACCTGGTATGCGGCGGCGACTTGCCGCTTCAAGTGGAACGACGACGACACCGAACGTCCGATTGGCCCGGAGGCGGGCTTCAAAGATTATTTGCGCCTGCGGAAAAATCAGGGGTTCAATGCCGTCGCCATCATCGCCGCATTTCCGAATTGGGCGACTGATCAAAAGCCGTGGGACGTCTGGCTGGATCAAAAGGCTGACCTCGGCATCCGCTCGGCCTGGGTGGACCAGGGCGAAATCGCCAGTCACCTGCCGCGCGACGGGTGGCACGCGAAGAACATGACGAACGAAGGCGGGCGCGCGTTTTTCTTTCCGGGACGAATTCCAGGCTACGAGCAGGTCTATCCCGATGTGAACCGCATCAACCCGGAATACTTCAAATACATGGATCGGAAGATGGATTATCTGAACGCGCAAGGATTCATTCCGGTCATCGAAGTCGCGCGGCGGGACATCACCTCGGCCTGGGCGAAGTATTATGCGTGGCCGGAATCCTACAGCCGCTACATCCAATACGTCTGGAGCCGTTATCAGGCAAACAACTGCCTCTACAGCCCCGTGCATTTCGATTACCCGCAGATGACCGCCAGCACCAAACAGCTCAACACCGCCGCCAATCTCGTCATTGAAAAGCATGGCTACCCACCGTTCGGCACACTCGCGTCATGCAACGCCTCGGTCTCCAGCCTGATGAATTTCGGCGGGCCGGACGAAAACAAATGGCTGACGTTCCATCAAATCGGCAACCTGCGCGAACACGACGCATATTGGTATCTCACGGAAATTTTTCATTCCCTCCCGGCTCGGCCCGCGTTGAATGGCGAACCTTATTACTCCGGCATGGCGGACAAACGCTATCCGCCCTACAAATACGGCGCGGTCGGCGGCACGGAAGAAGATGACCGCGACGTGCGCTCCGGCATCTACGGCAGTTTCCTTTCCGGCGGCCTGGCAGGTCATATTTATGGGTCGGAAGGTCTGTGGGGCGCGGACATCGAGCCCGGTTCGAGTCCGTTCATGTGGGAGGCGTTTCAATGGAATTCCGCCAACCAGATGCAGCATTTGAAAACCTTTGCACTGTCCGAGGGCCGCCGTTACCAGGACCTGGTTCCCGAGGCCAATCTGGTTTCGCCCAACTCCACGCCCCAGGCCAAAAGTTTCGTGGGCTGGTCGTATTGCGCGCGCACGCCGGCAAAAGATTTCTTCCTCGCCTACTTTGAAAAAGAGTGTCCAAACAAAAGCATGATTCGCGGTGCCGCCTCACGAGGAATTTACATGGCGGACTGGTTCGACCCGCGCACCGGCGAATGGTCGCGAGCGGGCAGCGGCCGGTTGACGGCCAACGTGTGGGGTTGGATTACATTGCCCGACTTTCCTTCCCAGAACGACTGGGGCTTGAAGCTGACGCTCGTAAAATAAAATCCGTTCGCATCAACCAGCCTTTGCATCCATCGAGGCCGAGCGGATCGCCTCCAGTTCCTCCCAGCGCAAATACAGCTTCGTGAAGGAAAATCGGGCGGCTTGGCGCAAAGCGGCCTCAATTTTACCCCCTCGACGAAAGCCGGCAGGTCGGCTAACTTCTCCTCCATGAGCATTACCGCTGTCATTGAAAAGGGAATGATCAAGCTGCCCAGCGATGTCCCGTGGGCATCCGGCACCGTCGTCCGCATTGAGCCGGTGGATGAGCAGACGCCCACGCTTTTTGAAACGCTCAAGGATTTCGACGGCATGGCAGGCGATCTGCCCGCCGACCTCGCCGCCAACCTCGATCACTACGTTCACGGTCATTCCCGGCCATGAGCGTGGTCTTTGCCGATGCTTTTTACTTCGTGGCGCGGCTGAACCGCCGTGACCAAGGCGGACGGCAAAGAGGTGGCGAATGAAATCGTGTCCGACAGCCAGATCAGTTTTGCGCTGGCCAAAGCCGCCGCCGGTGCCGTGGTGCTGTCTGTCACCGCCCGCAACGCCGCCGGGGAAAGCCCGGCGGGCGATCCGGTGGAAATCCAAGTGCCCTGAAAAGTCAATGGCGCGATGTCGTCAGCATCCCGGTTGCGGGATAAAATTTACCAGCCAGCAAATCGTAAAAATCAAAACTATGAAATTAACCATGCCTCTCTCCCTCGCCGCCGCGATCTCGCTGGCGAGTCTATCAACCTCCCTGGCTCAATCGCCCAAGCTCCGGCCCGGCCACCCGTATCAGGCGGCGGCATTTGAAGTGATGCGGTTGCGCAGCGCGGACGGAACGATTGCCACCAACGGCCTGATCAACGCCATTCAGCAGGTGCAACAAATGCCATACAACGCCAGCGCCTGGCCGGGTGCGGCCCAGCCAGCGACAGGAGGTATCCGGCCCAAGGTCGCCGATTTGAACACGAACAACTGGCAATCGCTCGGGCCGGGCAACGTTGGCGGACGCATCCGCTCCATCGTCATTCATCCAACCATCCCCAGCACGTTGTGGGTCGGGTGTGTCGGCGGCGGTGTGTGGAAGAGCACGAACAGCGCCGCGAGCTGGTTCCCGTGCAACAACTGGATGGCGAACCTCGCCGTCGCCTGCATGGTGCTGGACCCAACCAATCCCAATGTGCTTTACGCCGGCACCGGCGAAGGCTTCGGCAACGCGGATGCGATCCGTGGCGCGGGTGTTTTCAAATCCATTGACGGCGGCATCAACTGGACGCAACTCACGAGCTACGCCTTGCAAAACAACATCAATCGCCTGGCGATCTGTCCGACGAACAATCTCGTTCTTCTCGCGGCGACGGGCAACGGCATCTGGCGCAGCGTCAACGGCGGGACGAACTGGACGCAAACTTACAACGACAGTTCGGTGAAGGACATCGCGTTTCATCCCACGAACGGCGGCAAAGCGATTGCCACGCCGGATGGCCTCGGGCTTTATTCCACCGACGCCGGACAGACTTGGACAGCGGCGACGGGTTTGGCGCCCTTCGGACGGATTGAATTCGCATATGCGCCGTCGAGTCCGAACATCGTGTATGCCTCGCAGGACACCAACCAAGGTTCGCTCTTTCTTTCAACCGACGGCGGCGTCACTTACACGCTTAAGAACACCGGTCAGAGCAATCTGGTAACCCAAGGCTGGTATGGCAACTCGATCTGGGTTGACCCGACCAATCCGAACAACTTGATTATTGGCGGCGTCAACTTGTATCACAGCACGGACGGCGGCGTGACCTTGACGCCAATGAGTGATTGGACGCTGGGGCCGGGCACTGCGAATATAGGTGGCGCGGCGCAGCCCACTTCCGCGCACGCCGACCATCACGCCATAGTCAGCGCGCCGGGTTTTAACGGCGTCAATAACACCACCGTTTATTTCGGCAATGATGGCGGCCTTGCCTGTGCCACGAATGTCTATACCGTGACGACCAACAGCGGCTGGACGTTTCTCAATAACAATCTTGGCATCACACAACTTTATGGCGTGGCGGGCAACCCCACCACCCTCACCATCGTCAGCGGCAACCAGGACAATGGCAGCACGCGCTGGACCACCACCAGCGGCACAACGTGGAACTATTGGGGCGGCGGCGACGGCGGCTTCTGCGCGGCGGACCCGACCGATCCGAATTATTTCTACGGCGAGTATGTGAACCTGCAAATCTATCGCAGCACCGACGGCGGTGTGACCGAGACCTACATTTTTGGCAACGGCCTTACCGACGCCGGCGTTCCCGACGGCTACGCCGACGATGATCCGAACGCGCCGACGTCCGCGAATTTCATCGCGCCATTCATTCTCGACCCGAACAATCCCAACACGATGCTGGGCGGCGGCAGCAATCTCTGGCGCAGCGTCAATATCAAGACCGCATCGCCGACCAACGTGGCGTGGGCGAATATCAAGAGCGGCGTGGCCAGCGGCTCCTTCATCAGCGCCATCGCTGTGGCCAAGAGCAATTCGGACATCATTTGGGTCGGCTACAACGACGGGGAGATTTATGCCACCGCCAACGGCACGGCGGGCAGCCCCACTTGGGTTGAGAAGGACTCGGTTGCCATGCCCGGCAGCGTTTGCACGCGGCTCGCGATTGACCCGACCAATTCCAGCACCGTTTATGCAACATTCGGCGGATTCAACACGAACAACGTTTATCGCACCACCGACGGCGGCACTACTTGGACGAACATCGCCGGCGGGCTGCCCGCTGCGCCGGTTTATTCGATTGTCATTGCGCCGTTCAATTCCAGTTACATTTACGTCGGCACCGACGTGGGCGTTTTTGGTTCGGCCAATTCGGGTGCAACCTGGTCGCCGGCCAACGAAGGCCCGGCCAATGTCCAAGTGCAGGAACTGACCTGGGTGCGCAACTATCTCGTCGCCGGAACCCACGGGCTTGGCGCGTATTGGATTGCGCTTGGACCGCCTACGGTGGTCGTTTCACCGGCGGTCGGCACCGGCTACTCCGGCTTGAACTTTACTTTCACCGCCTCGGCCATCGGCACGCCCACGCTGAATTATCAATGGCAATACGACGGCAACAACCTTTCCGGCGCGACCGGCCCGACGTTTACAATCACCAACGCGCAGCCGACTAACGCCGGACTTTACCGCGTGATCGTCAGCAACAGTGAAGGCACGGTGACCAGTTCGGTTTCCCCTCTGACCATTATTTCTTCGCCGCCGTATCGCACGCAGACGCTCGCGTCCGGCCCGGTCGCGTATTGGCGCTTGAACGAAACTTCCGGCACGACCGCGTTTGATTCCGTCGGCGGCTTCGACGGCACCGACATTGGCAGTCTCATCTTCGGCGTGAGCGGCCCGGCCGCGCCCGCTTTCCCTGGTTTTGAAAACGGTCATACCGCGTATCAATTCGACGGCGCGACGACGAGCGTTTCCGTTCCGGCGCTGAATCTAAACACCAACACGGTCACCATCACCGGCTGGGTCAATTGCAGCGGCGTGGAAAACAATTATCCCGGCATACTCACCTGGCAGGGCAGCGGCAGCAATCGCGGCCAGTTCTTGTTCGACGTTGGAAACAACCAGTTAGGCCTCTACTGGAACGGAAATTTCCAGGTTTCGACTCTTACGGTGCCGATCAACCAATGGACGTTTGTCGCGCTAGTGATCAGCCCGTCCAACTCCGTGATTTACATGGCCACCAACTCGACGCTGGCCTCGTGGACCAACACCAGCGCCAACGCCAACGCCGCGTTCGACAGTGTTTCCTATCTCGGCAACAGTCCTTACAGCCATTACACCGGCGGGATGGCCGATGTGGCCATTTACAACCAATCGCTCACTGCTTCGCAAATCGGCAATTTGCTTTCCGCCTCGCTGACTTCGCTGCCCGCCGTGACGCTCACCGCGCCGGCGGACAGCAGTTTCGTTTCCGCGTCCCCGAACATTTTGCTGACGGCTCCCGTCACCACAAACGGCCACGCCATCGGAGCCGTGAAATTTTATGACAGCGCGGCGTTGCTCGGCCAATCCACCACGCCGCCGTATCAATTCACCTGGTCCGGCGCGACATCTGGCATCCACACGCTGCTCGCGCAGGTGACGTATGACGGCAGCAGCACGATCAGTTCAGCGCCGGCCAACATTACCGTCACCAACACCGCAGTGACCGTCAACACCACGCCGACCAACATTGTCGCCTCGGTGAGCGGAGGCACGAATCTCAATCTCTCGTGGCCAACGGATCACATTGGCTGGCGTTTGCTGATGCAGACCAACAACCTCGCCACCGGCATCAGCGCGAACACGAACGACTGGGGTGCCGTCGCCGGCTCGGCCAGCACCAATCAGATTTCCATCGCGATTGATCCCACCAAGCCGACGGAATTCTATCGCCTGATTTATCCGTAAGGCAAATTTGCCTGAAGCACGAACGGGGCGGCGCAAGCCGTCCCGTTTCTTTTTAGAAAACAAAGGGGCAATCCCAAGCATTGAACAATTCTTCCGCGCCGCTGCGTTTATCCCAATTATTTCTTCACGCGTCGGCGGAAACTTTCCGTGCGGCTGGCGGCGCGGCAAATTTACAGCCGTTTATACGCTGGCCGCCCGGATCGCCTCCAATTGCTCCCAGCGCGAATACAGCTTCGTGACATTTTCCTTCGCGGCATCGAGTTCGTGCGTGAGCTGATTCACCTTCGGCGCGTGTTTGCGAAAAAATTCCGGATCGGCGAACAAGCCTTCAATGCGGGCCACCTCTGCCTCGACCGCGTGAATCTGCGCCTCCATGCCTTCGAGTTCACGCTGCTCCTTGAAGGACAGCTTGCGCGGTTTGCCCGTCTTGGCCGCCGCTTCTTTCGCGAGCGCCGCTGACTTGTTCGTCGCGATGATAGCCGCGCTCTGCCGGGCCGCCGCGGCCTCTGCCTTTTGTTTCTTCTCCAAATAATAATCGTAGTCGCCGACGCTATGATGAATTTTGCCGTCGCCTTCAAAGGCCAGAATGTCGGTGCAGACGCGGTTGAGAAAATAGCGGTCATGGCTGACGACGCAGGTCACGCCGGTGAAGGCAATCAGCGCCTCCTCCAGCACGCGCAAAGTCGGCAGATCGAGGTCGTTCGTCGGCTCGTCGAGAATCAGAAAGTTGCCGCCGCTTTTCAGAATGCGCGCGAGCAGCAGCCGGCTGCGTTCGCCGCCGGAAAGTTTTTTCACCTGCGTCATGATGCGATCCTCGGAAAATAGAAACCGTCTTAGATACGAGCGCACGGAAAGTTTCGCCTCGCCCCATTGCACGAACTCAGTGCCGTCGGCCACTTCATCCAGCACGGTGCGCTCCTCGTTCAATTGCAGCCGGCCCTGATCCACGTAATTGAACTTCGTGAGCTGCCCGGTTTTCACCGTGCCGTGCGTGGGCGCAAGCTGGCCGATGATGATGCGCAGCAACGTGGATTTGCCCAGCCCGTTGCGGCCGCAGATGCCGACGCGCTTGCCGTTCTCGAACGTGAAGTTGAAACCGGAGAATAATTTCTTCCCGGCGATGTCCATGCCGAGATGGCTGACCTCGACGGTGCGATTGCCAAGCTGCGGCGGCGGCGGGAGGACGAGTTCCACGTCTTCCTCAATCACCGGCCCGTCCTTCGCCGCCTCATCGTAGTAACGCTCAAAACGGTCTTTCTGCTTGCTGCGTTGCGCACGCGGCCCCTGACGCACCCACGCGAGTTCCTTTTTCAGAAACATCTGGCGCTTGTGCTCGATCACCACATCGGCGGACTGGCGCTCGGCCTTGTCGAGCAGGTAGTCGGTGTAGTTGCCGGCGTGCGAAAAAAACTTGCCGTCGCTCAACTCAAGAATGCTTGAGGTGACACGATCCAAAAAATAGCGGTCGTGCGTGACGACAAGAAACGTGCCGCCGAAATTTTCCAGGAACTCCGCGACCCATTCGATGGATTCCGGGTCGAGATGGTTCGTCGGCTCGTCAAGCATCAGGAAATCCGGGCGCGAAACAATCGCGCGGCACATCGCCACGCGCCGCTTTTCGCCGCCGGAAAGCGTTTCGATCTGCCGTTCGCCTGCGGGACAATTCAAATGCGACATCGCCACTTCGATGCGCCGGTCCACCGTCCAGCCGTCCAGCACCTGGATGCGTTGCTCCAGTTGCTCGTGACGCTTGGAGTCATGCGGCAGCGATTCAAATTCCGTGATCAGATTCAAAACATGCTGCGCTCCGTCGCGGATGTTTTCATAAACACTCTTCGTGGGATCAAGCATGAAATCCTGCGGCAGATAACTGGCGACCAGATCGCGCTGCCGGGAAATTTCGCCGCTGTCCGGCGACAGCAGCCCGGCGAGGATTTTAAGAAATGTCGTCTTGCCGCAGCCGTTGCGCCCGACCAAGCCGATGCGATCGCCTGCCTGGATGCCGAGGGTGATGTCATCGAGAATGGCGCGCTCGTTGTAGCGCACGGTGACGTCGGAGGCGGAAATGATGGTGGACATTCCGATTTTAGAATATCCAAAACAACGGACCGAGTCGAAACAAAGTCATCCTTCACCCGCCAAATTTTCAGGGCGATTAAAATGGACTTTTCGCGGCGCCAATTTAATAATTACTTTATGAACCTAATTAAATGCCTGACGCGGGAGTTTTTGGCTTCAAAGCCCGTTGTTTTCCTTTTCCTTTTTGCCGCTGCGACGGGCTTTGCGCAAACGAATGTTCCCGTCATTCAAGTCCAGGCCGACAAAGTCACCGCCAAGATGCCACCGACGTTTTACGGACTGATGACGGAGGAGATCAATTATTCCTACGAAGGCGGGCTTTACGGCGAACTCATCCGCAACCGCGCGTTCAAGGCGGACGCCATCCAGCAGCCCATCAAGCCGGACAATTATGACCCGGCAAAATACTACCCGGTGAACATCGCCGTGACGAACGCGCCAAAATTCTGGCGCACGGTCGGCAACGCCAAAATCTCGCTGGATACGAATACCCCGCTGAATGAAGCGCTCAACCTCAGCCTCAAGCTCGAGGTGAGCGGCGCGGCGAAAAATTCGCCGGCAGGCGTGGCCAACGGCGGCTACTGGGGAATTCCGCTCCAGCCGCAAACCACCTATCACGTTTCCTTTTTTGCGAAGGCGCAAAATTTTAACGGCGCTCTCACCGTCAGTTTTTTCCACACCGTTGGCGAAAACGAGCAAACCAATAAAGCACACGGCTTGGAGTGGAATCTCCGCGGATTGACCGTGGCCGCCGCCAGCGCGACGGTTCCAAAAATTTCTGGCGAATGGAATAAGTATGACGTCACTCTCACGACCGGCGACATCAGGCCGTCAAAGGAAAACTGGCTGGTGATTTCCACGACCAAGCCCGGCACGTTCTTCAATCATCACGGCACCATCTGGCTGCAACAGATTTCGCTGATGCCGCCGACCTACAAAGACCGCCCGAACGGCAATCGGGTTGACCTCTCGCAGATTCTCGCCGACGCGCAGCCGAAATTTTTGCGCTTTCCCGGCGGCAATTTCGTCGAGGGCGATTACTTCAACGAGCGTTTCAACTGGAAGCAAACCATCGGCCCCGTCGAACAGCGTCCCGGCCACCGCAGTTGCTGGGGCTACTGGTCCACGGACGGATTCGGCCTGCCGGAATTTCTCGGCTGGTGCCAGGACTTGAACATGGAGCCGGTGCTCGCGGTCTTTGCCGGTTACGTTCTGAAAAGAGATTACATTCCCGCCGGCCCGAAGCTGGAGCCTTACGTCCAGGAAGCGCTGGATGAAATTGAATACGTCACCGGCGACGCGACGACCAAGTGGGGCGCACAACGCATCAAGGACGGTTACCCGAATCCGTTCAAGCTGCGCTACGTCGAAATCGGCAACGAAGACTGGTTCGACCGCTCCGGCAGTTACGACGGACGTTTCGCGCAGTTCTACGACGCCATCAAAGCCAAGTATCCACAACTGCAAATCATCGCCACCACCGGCGTCAAGAGCCGCACAGCGGATTTGATTGACGAGCACTACTACCGTTCCGAGGAGGAAATGGAGTCGCAGTCCTTCATGTATGACCAGCGCGACCGCAACAGCCCGACGAAGATTTTCGTCGGCGAATGGGCCACGCGCGTCGGCTCGCCCACACCCAACATGGCGGGCGCGCTTGGCGATGCCGCGTGGATGTGCTGCCTGGAACGCAACGCCGACATTGTGCTCATGCACTGCTACGCGCCGCTGTTCGTCAACGTCAGCGACCTCGGCGCAGGCCGTTCGATGCAGTGGAAATCCGATCTCATTGGCTACGACGCGCTGACAAGCTACAGTTCGCCGTCGTATTACGCGCAGAAAATTTTCAGCCTGCACCAAGGCGGCGAAGTGCTGGCCACCAGCGCGCAAAATCTTCCGACCTACGCCTGGAACGTCCCCGCCCGCCGTCGCAACGGCGTGGATCAACCCGTCTCCGCGCGCGAAGTGAAATCTCTGTTCTACTCCGCCACCCGCGACAGCCTAAGCGGCAAAATCATCGTCAAGATCGTCAACCGCGCCGACGCGCCGCAGGACGTGAAGATTGAAATCAGCGGCGTCAGTTCCATTGCCGACGCCGGCATCGCCACCGTGCTCAAGGCGGACAACCGCGACGCGACCAACTCAATTGATGACCCGAAGAAGGTGGTGCCGGTAACGGAAAAAGTGAACGGCTTGGGCACCAGTTTCACCCGCACCTACCCGCCCTGCTCCATCACGATTCTGGAATTGCAGGCGAAATAAATGAACTCGTAGCAGCCGACGTAAGAAGGCTCTGAATTTTTTAAGTTAGAGCCTGCTCACGTCGGCTGCTACAAATCAAAACGGCTCGTTTGGATTCGCCGCCAGCCAGTTGCCCAGACCGGGCAGCGGCGTGGACAAAACTTTTTGCGCCTTGGAAATATCCAACGACGTGTCCAGCGCACGGGGCGGGCCGGGAAAATCTTTTCCCGTGTTCGCTTTGAATGACGAGCTGCTGGCGAAGTAATCAGTTGTCCGACACCACCCGATAGAACCTGTGCCCTGACGCCAAGGTTGAGTCCGTCAGATAACCGCGATTGCCGACGATGGTGACCGCGCCGGACAAGGTGTGCCAAACCGGGTCGGACAGATCGTCTTTGTATTGCACGCTGTAAGTTCCATCTGCCGATGCCGGCCAGTTGATCGTGGGTATTCCATTGTTTCCAATCACCGCAGCATACAAAAAGGCAAAAGCAAACACGTCGTTGAACTGATTGAAATCGCCCGCCGTCAAATCATTTCCCCAACTGCTGAAGACCACGGTATGTCCATCGCCGCTGAACATCGGCGGCAAGGAACGGTTGTTCGCGGCAACATTGCCGTAGGCGCTGGAACTTAGGATGCTGTTGGTGCCCGTTGCCGTGTCGAAAAGAAAATCTTCCGGCAGGCCATTGGTATTGCCGACTACCAGGTTGCTCGCGGCGCTGCGATAAATGATGAACCGTCCATCGGCGCTGATGTCCGGCCCATCCGATGTTCCGTTGCCGGCGTCATCAAAATTTGCCGCGTGGCTCACCAGCAAGTTGCTCCGGGTTTGAAAATCGTAAAGAAATACTTGGTTGGTGCCAGTCGTCGTGGCATGCATGGCGTAGGTCAAGAACCGGCCGTCGGCGCTGAAGCGAAGCCCAGGATGGGAATAAATGATGTAGCCTGAGGCGATTGAATACACAGTGTTCGACGAACGATCCCAAATCGAAATCGAAGTTGGACTTAAGCTGGAAATTATCGCAACACGTCTGCCATCCGGGCTGATGCCAATCGGTTGGGGTGTTCCCGATACGGCAAAGCTGGTGAATTGCTTGGCCTGTTGCGAATCCCACACATACGCATACGCCCCAGTGGCGGTAGCAAACGCAACAAAGTGCCCGTCTCTTGTCATGACGGCACCACCTTGACCCGCCTTGGTCAGCGCGTAATTCGTGCCCAACTGCCGGTCGCGGAGAAAAAGATTGTCAGTGCCGCTGAAAGTGCCGGCGGTCAGGTTGCTCGCTTTGCTGACAAAAAGAACGAACCGTCCATCGGAACTGATCGTCGGCGAATAGGAATCTTTGTTTCCTTCACCGGTGCCGACGGCATTTGCGCTCACCAGCGTCGTCGTCTGCATCTGGAGATCGCGGATGAAAACGTCGGTGGCGTTGTTGGTGTCCACGACGATCAGATTGGTCGCCACGCTGGTGAACGCCACGTAGCGGCCATCGCCGCTGATCACCGGTTCGTAGGAAATTCCGGAGGCGGCGCTGCCCAACATGCCCGCGCTGACGATTTGATTTGTCCCTGCGAATAGATCACACGCATACACGTCCGAGCCGGCTGGACTGGTATTGCCTGGTGCCAGACCATCGGCGTCACTTGCGAACGTGATATAGTGTCCGTCCTGATTGATCGGTTGACTTGCAAGCGTGCAGGAACCGACGCCCGTCAGCGACGGCAAGCTGGGTTGTCGCGCGGAAATCAATTCAGCGAATCCGTTGGTGATATTGCGCAGAAATACGTCGTAGCCGCGATTGTCATCGCCCGGCACCAAACTTGCCAGCGAGCTGTCAAACGCCGCGCATTGTCCGTCGGCGCTCAAGCCCAAGCTCAACATGGAACCGTCGCCCGAACTCGCCGCATTGGTGTCGGCGTTGATGAGGATCGTCGTTCCGCCGACAACGTCGCGCAGATAGGCAAAGGGACCCGCGCCCGACGTGTTCGTAGCCAACTCGGTGCTGCTGCTAAAAAAGACAACGTATTGACCATTGGAAGAGACGACGGGCTGATCACAAAAATTAGCAGACGGCAAGGCGTTGTTTGTGTTGGCACTGATGAGGATGTTCGTGCTGGTATGGGCATCCCAAAGATAAATTGCCGTGTTCGTGCCCGTGTTGCCGGTCATGTTGGCCACATACGCGATGAATCGTCCGTCGGGCGTCATGTCCAGATCTTGAATGGTCTCGAATGGTCCCTGCGGAAAATAGGCATTCGTATGCACCAGATCCGTCAAGCCCGTGGCCTGGCTGTAATGAAGAATGATTCCGCGCGCGACCGTCACGGAGGTCGGCGCGGGGGAGGTCGGCGCGGGCGCGTTGGTGCAGACTTCGAATGCGATGTAATTGCCATCGTCGCTCATGCGCAGACTGCAGGGAACCGCATTGCTCGAACCGGTGACCGATTGAAACAAACTTCGCGCGCCGGCACTGATCCACGTCGTGGTTCCCGCGACCATGTCCCGCTGAAAAATTTCTCCGCCAAATATCTGGCCCGGAACCAAGTTGGTGGCCGAGCTGTAAAAGGCCACGTAGCGCCCGTCCGGAGTGATAGCGGGAACATCGGAAAAGGAGGAATAGGCATTGGTTGCCTTGGCGTTCACGCTGGCCAGTTGCGTCGTGCCGCTCCACAAGTCGCGCACAAAAATGTCCGGAATGCCATTCGCATCGCCGGGCACCAAATCTGTTGCCGCACTCGCGAACGCCACATAAGGTCCATCCGGCGTCATCGCCGAACTGTAAGACGCGCCATTGCCGCAGACGCCGTTGGTGTTGGCGCTGACGAGGATTGTGGTTCCATTGACCACGTCGCGAACAAACACATCACTCGCCGAGTTGGTGTCGCCGGGAACCAAATTATCCGATGCGCTTTCAAACAGCACAAATTGTCCGTTCGACGAAACGCTCACGGGCACCGCGTCCTGGTCGCCGCCGCCGGTTCCCGCCAGATTTGCGCTCACCAGGATGGTGGTATTGCTGGCGCGATCACGCAGAAAGACATCGAAAGTGATGCCCGGCTTCTGAAACGCCGTGTTGCTGGCAGTCAGCGCGAGGTTGTTGGCCGAACTGGCAAACAAAACATAGCGCCCGTTGCCGCCGAGGATTGGCAACATCGAGTTGCCGCCGCCGCTGGCCGATGGTGCGACGGCAGCGTTTCTTTCGGACACGAGTTGCAAAGGAACGGCGGTGGCTGACAGCGCGATCAATGAAGCGGCGAGGATGGCGATGGTTTTCATAAGATCATCCGGTTTCACGGGACGGAACCAGTGATGAAGCTTCGGGTGGCATGGGACGCAAACCAATACCAATCTTGATACTGCAAACCGACCGCATGTGTCGCTTGAAGGACAAACACGTTGCTTTTCCAACGATGCATCTCCGTGTGACCATCGCAAAACCCAAAACAGCCCGCGTTCTGATGCCGCGTCGAAGGAAAGTCAATAATCGTTGGGGTGGCGGCGACGACGGCTATGCTGGAGTCATTAATGCTGAACGGATCCTCATCCGCGTAAATCCAAATTTCCGATGGGCTGCAGTTTTTGAAGCTGGTTGACTTGCCGAAGGTGGCATACGGCGTGTTGGCCATGTGAGAGTGACTTCCGTTGAGCCACGGCCCGTTCACGGGGGAACTGGGACGGCCCGAATGCGACCCACCACTGAGCCATGATGCATCCGCCGTGCCGACGCCTGCGTTGGCCGAGACGCTGCGCACCACTGGCACAACCTTGCCGTTGTAGTAGCAAACGCGCCAATCTGCCGGGCATTTAAAGGGCACCGCGCTGCTGGCGAGATAAGGTGCCAGCGAGCTATACGTCCGGTTCGTCAGATACGTGGCGTTGCCCGCATCCGGGGAACCTCCCGCGCCCAGAGACCACCATCCCGCTACGTTGCCGGGGCACCAATCGTAGCGAGGAACGGTGTTGCCATCATCGGGATTGGGCGGATAAAACTCCTGGTTGTCGCTCGCATACATGGCGCAGGCTTTGGCCAACTGGTTGAAGTTGCTCAAGCAATACTCCGCCTGCGACTTGGCCTTGGAAAACGCCAGCGTCGGGAGCACCATCACGACCAAGATGCCAGTGGTGGCGATGACTACCAACAACTCCATCATCGTAAATCCACCGTGGTTTGTGCGGTGGGTAGCACGAGCGGTGAACACAGCGCTATTTAGTTTCTTGTTCATAGGCGACACATTTGATTTTCACATGGTGGCTTCAGTTCTCTCATTCATTACTCGCGGGCAAGGCTCTCTTTCTTTCAAAATTCTTCAATTATCTTTCGTCCGCCCCAAACGGCGCAAATTAATCGTGCCAGCGCAGGGGGAGGCGGACTTTAAAGCACGCGTGTCTTGTTATGCGGGGCGGTCCCACCCCAGCCGACAGCCACAGTCCCAACAGTGCGGTTCCAGTTTGGTTGGCGAACATGGTTTTAGGGAATCGGCGATTTGATGTCAATCGTTTGTTTTACCAGGGAAAGTCGCCAACTTCAATTCGGACGCCCCTGCCGCGAATAGTATCAAGGTGAAACCGCAAGCGCGTCGGCGAGAGAATTTGATTGGTCACACGACAATCACACTGATAAAATCATTTCATCATCCCTATGAAACGAAAAGACGGTTTCACGTTAATTGAACTGCTGGTGGTTCTCGTCATCATCGCCATTCTTGTCGCGATCCAGATTCCTGCCCTGGCAAAGGCCACACAGCAAACAAAGGCGGCTTTGTGCATGAACAACTGCCGGCAGTTGATGATTGCCTGGCTGGGCTACACGCGTGATTCCAATGACAACATCGTCTATGCGCTGCATGGAGCTGGCGCTCAAGGGGGTGCCGGATTCTCGCTCAATGGCCAACTGGTGCATGGCTGGGCGTCGGGCTGGCTTGATTGGTCAACCGCCACAGACAACACCAACTCCATATTTCTCACCAACAGCCGATATGCCCTTTTGGCGCCTTACTTGTCCGGCAGCAAATACGTGTTCAAATGCCCGGCTGATAATTTTTTGAGCGCAGCCCAGCGAGCGCGGGGCTGGTCGGACGGCCGCAGCCGCAGCATTTCCGGCGATATTTTTCTGGGGAATGGCAACGCGTTCGCAGGTCCGATTGGAGCAATCTACCGGCAGTGTATTAAAGTGTCCGATTTGCAAAGACCGAGCCCGGGGGAAACCTGGGCTTTCACCGAAGAACATCCGGACAGCATAAACGATCCCGAGTTTTTCCCTCCCCAAAACGCCACTCTATTGACGGACGTGCCGGGAACTTTACATAATTCGGCCTGTAACTTTGCATTTTGCGACGGGCATGCAGCCATCAACAAGTGGAAAGGTTGTTTGTCCGGAGGACGCGCCTTGCAAGTGCTGGCCATTGACGGCAATTATCTCAACAATGCCATCAGCGCGGCGGCCAACGACCCCGATGTTTATTATTTGTCGTATCACTCGCCCCGGAAGGCCGGGGCCGCCGGCACCCCTTACTGAAAAGGGTCAAAACTCTTCGCCTGGATTCGCCGCCAGCCACTCGCCCAAACCCGGCAGCGGGCGCGACAAAACTTTTTGTGCCTTGGAAATGTCCAGCGACGTGTCCAACGCGCGCGGCGGACCAGGAAAGTTCTTGGCCAGGCCGGATTCAATTTTTGCCGTCACCTCCGGCCAGCGTTTGATGAGCAATTCGCCAAGCTGCCAGCGCGACAGTTTTTCCGCACCGGCAACGTGATAGATGCCCGTGCAGCGCTTCTCCACCAGTTCCCAGACCGCCCGCACCGTTTCCACTGCTGGGATCGGGCAGCGGAATTCGTCCGTGAACAGCTTCATCCCCTGCCCCGCCTGCTGCAACGAGCGGCGCAACTGCTCGTTGAACGCGCGGTTTCCAGACGGCGACGTGCCGCCGTTGATGGAGGTGCGCACGACCAGATGCCGTGGATTTTTCAGGATAATTTGCTCGGCGGCGAGCTTCGTTTCGCCATAGAGGTGCAGCGGATTCGCGGCGTCCGTCTCGCAGTAATTTCCTTTTCGCCCGTCAAAAACCAAATCGGTGGAGAAAAAAACGAATGGAATTTCCGTCCCCAACTCCGCCAGCCGCTTCGTGGCCTCGACATTCACGCGTCGCGCGAGTTCGGGATTTTTCTGCGCATCCGAAACCACCGTGATGGCAGCGCAATGAATGACCAGTTGCGGTCTGTCGTTGGCAAATTCGCGTTCAACGGCGGCGAAATCGAGCAGGTCAAAATCCGCCCGCGTCAGCGCCCGCACGCGCCAGTCCGGGGCAAAGCGCGGCGCGGATTGGACGAAATAATTTCCAATCAAACCGTTCGCACCGGTGATCCAGGCGAGTTTCACGCGGCGAATGTTTCTGACCGCAAGCTCATTTGCAGACGCAGTGGTGACTGGCGGAATGCCTGCTCAAAGACAGTAACCGGCATTACGGCCCAGGCACCAACCATATAAAAATCGCCGCAGACGTGACCTGCGGCGACACGGCTTTCAACCAAGATTTATAAAGTCGGCTTTTTCTTCGTGAACGTGTGCGTCGCGTGACCGTAAAAAGCCTCGGCGCATTCCATCAGCGTTTCGGAGAGCGTCGGATGCGGATGAACGGTGAGGGCGATGTCCTCGGCGGTCGCGCCCATTTCCATCGCGAGCGTGGCCTCGCCGATGAGTTCGCCAGCGTTGGAACCGCAGATGCCCACGCCCAGCACGCGGTCGCTGTCGGGATCAATCAGCATCTTGGTCAGGCCGTCCGTGCGGTCGAAGCTCAACGCGCGACCAGAGGCGCTCCACGGGAATTTGGACACGACATGTTTGATGCCCTTCTCCTTGGCCTCGGCCTCGGTCAGGCCGCACCACGCGAGTTCGGGATCGGTGAAGACGACGGCGGGGATGACGATGTTCTCGTTCACCACGTTTTCGCCGTTGATGTTCTCGACGGCGATGCGGCCCTCCTTGTGCGCCTTGTGCGCGAGGAGAATGCCGCCGACGATGTCGCCGATGGCGTAAATGTTCGGGTCGTCGGTCAACTGGTGCTGGTTGACCTTCACATAACCTTTTTCGTCCAACTGCACGCCGGTATTTTCCAAACCGATGTCGCCGCTGTTTGGAACGCGGCCCACAGCCACCAGCACGCGATCGTAAAGTTCTTCGAGCTTCTGGCCGTTGTATTCCATCTCGACTTTAATGTGTTTGCCGACGGTGGACATTTTGGAGACGCGCGCCTTGAGGCGGATTTCCTTGAACGCCTTTTTCGCAATCGCCACCACGGGCCGCGCGAGATCGGGATCGGCACCAGCGAGAATGTTGTCGAGCGCCTCGACGACCGTGACCTTGCTGCCGAGCGCGGCATAAACGGTGCCCATTTCCATGCCGATGTAACCGCCGCCGACGACGAGCAGATTTTCCGGCACGTCCTCGATTTCGAGCGCGCCGGTGCTGTTCATGACGCGCGGATTACCTAGGTCGAACGCCTTGGGCATGGCCGCGCTGGAACCCACGGCTAAAATCGCCTTGTCATACTCGACAAACTGCTGGCCGTTCTCCGTCTCGACGCGCAACCTTTGCGAGCCTTCAAAATAGGCGCGGCCTTTGATGACGGTCACGTTGCGCATCTTGGCAAGAGTCGCCACGCCGTTGCCAAGCTTGTCTATGATGGATTCCTTCCACACGCGCAGCTTGCTTAAATCGAGCGTCGGCTCGGTGAACGTGATGCCGCGATGCGCGGACTCGCGGGCGTTGACGATCTGGTGCGTGGCGTATAGCAGCGCCTTCGAGGGAATACAGCCACGATTCAGGCACACGCCGCCAAGCCGCTTTTCGCGCTCGATGAGAATGACCTGCTTGCCGAGATCCGCCGCGTAAAACGCCGCCGCATAACCGCCGGGACCGGCACCGACTACAACAATTTCCGTTTTGATGGTATCCATAGAAAATTAAAGCTTCACCGCGTCTTCACCGAAGTTTTCAAACGCCTTCACCAAATCCACCGTGAAACGCGCAGCGCTGCCACCGTCAATCACACGATGATCATAGCTCAACGCAACCGGCGTCATCAGCCGCGCCTCGATCTTACCGTCGCGCACGACGGGCTTCAGTGCGCCGCGGCCGAAACCGAGAATGGCGACTTCGGGCAGATTGATGATCGGCGTGAAATGCGCGCCCCCAATCGAGCCTTGATTCGTGATCGTGAACGTGCCGCCTTTCATTTCATCGGCGGTGATCTTGCGGTCACGCGCTTTCGCGGCGAGCTGCTCCACTTCCTTTGCCAGATCAAGCAGTGATTTCTTGTCCACATCGCGGAGAACGGGAACCATCAAACCTTGATCGGTGTCCACGGCAATGCCAAGGTGGATATACTCCTTGAGAATGATTTCGTTCGCCACTTCGTCGAGGCTGGAATTGAAGATGGGATGCTGCTTCAACGTCGCGGCGACGGCTTTCAGCACGAACGGCGTGAGCGTGAGCTTGACGCCTTTCTTTTCGTAATCGGGCGCGAATTTTTTCCGCAGTTCAACGACGCGAGTGAAATCAATGTCGTCAAACTGCGTGACGCGCGCGACGGTGTTCCAACTCTCCGCCATGCGGCGGGCAATGACCTTGCGCAGTTGCGTGACCGGCTTCTTGAGGATCGGACCCCATTGCGAAAAATCAATCTGCACGGCGGCGGGCTTGGCCGGTGCCGCGCTAGCCGCAGCGGGCGCGGGCTTGGAGGCAGCCTTCGCCAGCTTGGCGAGATAAGCGCGAACGTCGCTGGTGGTGATGCGGCCACCGGCTTCACTGCCATGAATCTTGGTCAAATCAATGCCCAGTTCGCGCGCCATCCGGCGTAACGACGGCGACGCGACCGGCGCAGCGACAGGATGTGGTGCTTCTTCTGCTGCCTCGTCCTCGTTCTCGTCCTCGACCTCGACCGGCTCCGGCGCAGGAGCAGTTTTGACCGCCGCTGGTTTGGCGGCCGGTTTTGGCGCAGGCGCGGCAGCGGCAGGAGCCGCTCCGCCAGCAAGAGTAATCAACTTCTGGCCAATGCTCACGCGGTCACCGGCCTTGACGTGGATTTTTTCCACGACACCGGCGCCGGTGGACGGGATCGAGGCCACGGCCTTTTCGTTTTCCAGTTCCAGAATGGGCTGGTCCATGACAACCGTGTCGCCGACATTCACGAAAATGCCAACCACGACGCCGGAATCAGCGCCTTCACCGAGCTTGGGAAGTTTTACATCCATAAATTGAAGCGACAGATTGCCGCAGACGGGTGCGGTTTTCCAGCAGGAAATTTTTTGCCATCAGGATGACAAAATCGGTCAATGATTGAATTGAAGCTGTTTGCTGACTTTGGACAACCGTTTTTCCCAGTCGCCCTTGTGCGCCAGCGGGTCGGCGTCCGTGCCCCAGAGTTTTTTCACCATTTCGCGCTGCGGCACGAATGGGCATTTGGCCTTCGGATTTTTGAAGCTGTCCTCCATCTCGCGCAGCGCCAGTTGAGCGCCGGTAATCACGCTCAATTTGCCGAACTGCGCATTCAGCTTGTGCGCTGCGTCGTCAAGCGCGCCCCAGCGTTCCTCGCCGGTGCGGCCCCACAACGTAGGCTGCGTGTCGAGCCGCGAGAGATTCCACATGGCAATGCGGATCTGCCGCACCGGCTTTTCCAGCCCACACATGATGCCGCGAAAAATTTCCTCCAGCGCCGCATTGACGGTCGAATTTTGAAACTGTGGATGTTGAAAGCGATGCGACCCGCCGACCTCGGAAAAATCGTCAAAGCGAATCGTCAAAGAAAATTCGCGCGCTTGCAACTGCTCGCGGCGCAACTGGCCGGTGAGCCGCGTCGCCTCGCTCAACGCAAACGTCAGCGCCGCCTCGTAATCCGGCTCGTCGTAAGGCAGCGTGGTGTTGCTGGAAATCGTCGTGCGGTCTTTCACCTCCAGCAGCAGCGGCTCGTTCCACAATCCATTCGCGAAGAGCCAAAGCTGCTGACCCCAGATGCCGAACTGTTGCTTGAGCAGAGTTGATGGCAGTTTCGCAACGTGACCAAAAGTCAACGCGCCGAGCGCCGCAAGCGAACGCTGACGGTTTTTGCCGATGCCGGAAAGCTCGCGCACGGAGCGGTCTTTCAGAAATTCTTTTTCGTCGCCGGGTCTGACTTCAAGAAAGCCCGGCTTGGCCGCGTCCGTTGCGAGTTTGGCGAGCCGCGAGGAATTGGCGAGACCTGCGGACACGGGAATTTTTATTTCGCGCGTGATGCGCTCGCAGATTTCGCGCACATATTTTTCCGGCGTCGTGTTGCGCCAGACCACGCTGTCCATCGTGGTGAAGTCCAGAAAGCCCTCGTCAATCGAAACCGGCACCAACATCGGCGAATACTCCTCCAGCACACGAAACATCTTTTGCGAGATGTCGCGGTAGGAATTGTAATGCGGCCGGCACAGCACGCCGCGCGGACACAGCCGTTTCGCCTCGAAGCACGCCATGCCGGTCTTGACGCCAAATTTTTTCGCCGCACGATTCGCCGCGATGACGATGCCGTCGCCGCGCCGCCCGCCGCCGACCCACACGGCGCGGCCTTGCAATTTTTTATCAAGTGCGATTTCGCAGCTCGCAAAAAAACTGTCGCCATCCACATGCAAAATCCGGTTCATCTTTATTTTGTAGGAGCCGAGGTGACGAGGCTCAAATCAAAAAAAGTCAGAGACTCCTCACGTCGTCTCCTACAATTGCGCTGTCAAATTAGTCCGTCATCCGCCACCGCGCCACGGTGAATTGTTCACAACGGCAGACAACGCACAGATTTTGCCAGAGCCGCAGGGACAAAGACGGTCCAAGCGAATGTCAAAAGAAGATTAGCAATCCCGGCCAAAAGGAGCATAATTACCAGTGGATGAAATTAACATTTTTCCGCCTATGAACGAAATCATCAAAATTCTCCTGCAACTTCAATCCCTGGAATTCAACGGCAAGGCGGCCCCGGCCCAGGCAAAACAAGCGGCCGAACTGCGCGCCCAAATTCCACCGCCGGTTCTCGCCCACTACGACCGGCTCGTGGCGCGCGGCAAAAAAGGCGTCGCCGCCATTCGCAACCAGTCTTCTTGCAGCGCCTGCCACATCAGCGTCCCGCGCGGCGTGGTGCTGACGCTGATGCACAATACCGATGTCCAACTGTGCGGCAGTTGCGGACGCTATCTCTATCTGCCCGAATTGCCCGAACCAACGGCGATCCCGGAATCGTTGGTGACGAAGAAAGTTTCCAAGCCGCGCAAACCCAAAGCCCAACTACAGACCGCGTAAAAACTTAAACCCATCAAAATAAAAAAGGCCGACGAAAGAATCGCCGGCCTTTTGCTTTGGAAGTTTGAACGGCTAGCTCAAAACAATCTTGTCGCCGTCTTTCAGCGTGACGATGGCTTTTTTCCAGCTCGAAGCACGGCCGGCCTGGGCCGTGCGCTTGCGGCGGTCTTTGCCACGGACATTCAGCGTGTTGACGCGGACGACTTTGACCTTGAACAGTTCCTGCACGGCCTGCCGGATCTGCGGCTTGGTCGCGAGACGGTCGGCCACGATGGTGTATTGGTTATACTTTTCGCTCTGGCGCGTGCCTTTTTCCGTCAGGCGCACGGTCTTGATAATTTCAAAAGGGTTCATGTTATTCTTTCGTCAGGCGGGCTTCGACTTTTTCAAACGCGCTCTTGGTGAAAACGAGCTTGTCCGGGCGCAACACGTCGTAGGTGTTGAGCGAATCGCTCGTGGTCAGCGTGACGCCCACAATGTTGCGCGCCGCGAGCGTGAGATTCCTGTTTTCCTCGCCACTGGAAATGAGGAGCGTGGTGCCAGTCAATTCCAGCGCATTGATAACCTTGACGAAATCTTTCGTCTTGGCCGAAGTCAATTTGAAATCGTCCACGATGATCACGTCACCCAGCTTGAGCCGTTCGCTCAAGGCCTTGCGCAACGCAAGCGCGCGGGTTTTTTTGGAAATCGTCTTGCTGAAATCACGCGGCCGGGGGCCGAACGTGACACCGCCACCCACCCAGATCGGCGATTGGAAAGAACCGGCGCGGGCGCGACCGGTGCCTTTTTGCTTCCACGGTTTCTTGTTGGTGCCGGCGACTTCGCCGGCGTTCTTGGCCTTGGCGGTGCCGCTGCGCTGCGCCGCGCGATACGCGGTCACGGCGTCGTGGACGGCCTGCGTGCCTTTGCCGTTTTCAATCATGGCGAACTTCACTTCGAGTTCGCCTTGATCTTTGCCGGCGGTATTTTTAATGGAGATTTTCATGGCTCGTTAATTATTTCTTGGCTGCGGGAGCGGCTGCGGGAGCGGCTGCGGCTTTGGCATCGGCCTTTTTCTTGCCGGCGCTGGCTACCGGCGCTTTCCAGCCCTTCGGGCGCTTCTTGGATTCGCGGATGACGACGTAATCGCCTTCCGATCCGGGAATCGCGCCTTTGATCAGGAGGATGTTGTCCTCCTTGCGCACCTGAATCACTTCGAGGTTTTGCGTGGTGCGGCTGACCTGGCCCATGTGA
>ODAK010001203.1_pt1 | contig 28906 bp, 16 predicted proteins | sample 1539591 | NCBI WGS metagenome assembly ODAK01 (sample SAMEA3539303, study PRJEB22396) | soil metagenome | biome: tundra; feature: field; material: soil | place: USA | collected 2010-05 | depth 0.15 m
TGGTATTCGGTGACCAGGCTCTTACGCCAGATTTGTTTGCCGGTCCTGGCGTCCACGCAGTGGAGCACGGCTTTGGGGTCCAGGGAGCAGACGAACCGGCCGTCTACCGCAGGTATAGTGCGGGTTATGGCGTGATTCGGACGAATTTCGCGCGGCTCGCGGAACTGCCAGATCAGCTTGCCGCCGTCGAGCGAGCGGCAGTTGATCGACCACTCGGACTTGGCCTCGTCGTAGTCGTGGTGATAGACCCGGCCGGCCACGATCGCGGCGCCGGCATAGCCCTCGGCCACGGGGACCGACCAGAGGAGCTTCGGTCCGGCTGCCGGCCATTTGCGTAAGAGGCCTGTTTCCTTGGAGATGCCGTTCCGGTCCGGTCCACGAAACTGCGGCCAGTCCAACCCGCGAGCCGGTGGCAGAACGGCTGCCAGCCCGACCGATCCCACGCCAATGATCCAAGTTCGCCGTGTGTACATTCGGAAGGTCTCCTCGACTGTCGAGAAGCACCACACTCTGTAGTATATCTCGATATTCGGAGATTAAGATATGGATATAACAGCGTAGCGAATGCCCGTTTATTCCTCGGAGAGATGCGAGGACGATGAGGAAGCGCTTTAGGCAAGGTTCAGGCTGGGCGGACTGTCCATCGTCCAAACCGGCGTTATAATACCGGTCCAGTGATGCTAAGCGTCGGCCGCAGATCAGCCTTGCCGCCCGATCTCGAAGACCCGCCGCGTGACGAGGCCAACCTGACGGGGATCCAGACCTCAAATAACCAGTTCCGGCAAGCAGGAACCGCAAATTGCCCCGGTCGCCGCCGGTCCCGCCGCGAGTACATGGACGCGGCCGTAAATGGCCGCTATGGGAAACACACCTCTTCGACCAGGCTGGCGAACGACGGCGTTGTGTAGCATTATCGTATTCTGCCACCTGCGGTACGCGCTTCCGGCCTTCAAGGGTCAGCGTTGGGTCCGGCTTGAGCGTGGGCGGATCGGGATGCGGTGCGATACGGTCAAGGAGCAGCGCCGAACGCCCGCTAGTCAAGTCAACGATCAATATAAAAGTTCCCGACTGGTATCGCGCGTGATTTGAAGAAAGCTGCCGATAAGGCTGGGAGGCATGAGGCATTCCGAAACGCCTAAAGGAGCGGACCCAAATGGAACCTCCCGTGCTCGCCACGGTTTCTGCAGGTATCTCAATGTTCTGGCTAATCAGGAGTTGGCTATCCCTCGGGGGTGGCAGGAGAGGAAGAAGTACCGCGCTTTTTTTGGTGGCCGAGCCGCGACGCACGAGAAAGGTATCCGTGCATCGTGACTTGAAGCCCCCCAACGTGATGTGACCGACGACGAGCCGCGTCAAGGGGCTGGACTTTGGCCTCGCGAAGGAGATTCGCGCGCCCGATCCGGGCCGGCGCCAGTCGGCCGCGTTGTCTGCATCTCGTAAATTGTCCTACCGGGCAGGCACGTTTTTCGCGGGGGCATTGATTCGTCTTATCGGAAGCCACCTTGCCGCGCCCCCCGAACCCTCAGCTTGTTTCTTGAATTTCGCGCCGTGCAAGGGCTTCGGTCTGGTCGCAGGATTGTCCCGAAGCCCGCTACCGACAGCAGCCGATCAAGTATAATCGACGTGTCCAAATATCAACGCAGCCAGGAGGATAATATGAGCCGAGTTTGCCGGGTGCAAAGGCTCCGCACGGCCCTTCTGCTCTGTGCGGGGGCGATTACGTCGCCTGCAGAGACTTTCACGACTCTTGCGAATTTCAATGGGATCGGCGCCAATCCCCAATCGTCCCTCGTCCAGGGTACCGACGGGAACTTTTACGGGACTACCCAGGACGGCGGCGCCAACGGATATGGCACGGTCTTCAAGATCACGCCCGGGGGGGTTGCTGACGACGCTGTATAGCTTTGGCTTGTCCGACGGGGCCTACCCATTTGCCGGGCTGGTTCAGCATGGCCGGAAAGGGAGCTGTGTGCGCTGAGAGCTCTTGTCCCGCCGCAAAGCCGAACAGAATCGGCTGCCGTTAGGCGAAGAACTGGCGAACATCCTCCCGCTCGCCTGCTGCTACCAGGAGGGCTGCCGAGCTTTGAACTCGTCAGCACGAACCCGCCGGCTTGGGCGGTTGCCACCGCTGCCAGTCCCGAAATATTATCCAGCCGACGCGCTCTCGCACCGGCCCGTGGCGGCGCTCTTTGCACGGCGGAGGATCGTTTCGGTCTCGTCCAACAATTGCTTGCTGTGCTCATGCAGCGCGCGATACTTCCCGGACAACTCGCGCGTCGCATCCCCCACAAGTTCCCCGCTGCGCTCGTAAAGATCCTCGCATTTCTCTACCAGTTCCTTGCCCGCGTCGATCAGGTAATCCGCGACTTCTTCTCCTTTGCGGACTAATCTCCGGCGAGTTCGTACGCCTGACGCCGGTGCCATCAGCAGTGCCGCCGCCGCGCCGACCGCGGCTCCCAGCAGGAATAATGCCGCTCGGTCTCCCGCTCTTGTATCGCTCATATTTTCTCCTTAGCCGAAAGAATCGTTCTCCATCTGAGTTTAGCGCGTTGCGCCGCGCAATCCCAAGCCTGCCAAGAAGGCGAACGCAAGCGCAAAAAGAAGCCCTCCAAGAAATTCCGCGAGACCTTCGGCCACACGCCGCTCTCGCTCGAAGGGGAGATACCGGCGAAGAACTGAAACAACACCCGCGCGACACGAACGCCATCTCGCACGTCACATGCTAAACGAGCCGGAGACCGCATCCCTCCCCAAACCTCAAACCGGGCGCCGCATGATATGATGTGACCGGCAATGAATTCAAGGAGCGCACCATGCCTGGAACATACAAGGTCACCGAGGTCGTGGGTACCTCGCCCGTCAGTTTTGCCGAAGCCGTAAGAGCTGCGGTCGCCGAAGCGGCACATACCGTCCGACACATGCATTGGTTCGAGGTCGTCGAACAGCGCGGCAGCATCGCGGAAGACAAGGTACAGGAATTCCAGGTCACCGTGAAAATCGGCTTCAAGATCGAGCGATAAAGGATCTTTACTCGCTCGCCGAGACCTGCGCTTCCTGCGTAGCACGTGGCGACAAATTCAGTTACAGCAATCTTGGATACCACATCCTCGCCACGCGCAGGTCCGTGTGCGTGGTTTCTCCCGGCGACGACGTCTACCGGTCGATCCCCTCGCGCAAAATGCTCTTCGAGCGCCTGCTGCGTGGTACGCGGTGTACGCGGGGCGATGGAAATCCACGTTCCGCAGGAGCAGACTATATCGGTGCGCTGGATTCCGCGTGTCTTGAGGGCGATTCCGCCGACACCGTGCAGGGTGCGCGCCCGGCGGCGGCAAGACCGGCGCGAGATGCCGCCGCGGCCTGCTCGGACGGGCGATGTGCGAATGCGTCCATGCCCCACTATGCCACCCCCAGGCCCGCCCTGAAAAACAGCCCTATACTCCCGATGCGCCCGACTGCGTGGATGGCCGCCGGAATACTTCAGTTCGGAACCGGCCAGCACGCGCCTGATGGCGCAACTGCTCAAGCCAAACCACCCCGCGCACAAGCCAGCGGCAACGCTGCAAGGGTACCCATGAGGGCGGCGCCATGCCGGGCCACTCATCCGCGAGGAAACCCTGGCCAAGCTGCCCGAGGAGCAACTGCTGGCCGGCACACGAGTGCCGGCGTGAGCTATACAGGTCGCGCATCGAGTTCTTTGAATGTAACGCCAAGGAAGGGAGCGTCGCCGCAACTGCGCACGGGGGCTTGGGGCCGAAGAACACCCGCCCGTCGGCTTGCTGGCGCGCGGGCGCAGGGTGCGCCAGATGACGAGGCTTTCTTCCGCGCCAGGGGCCGCGCCCGGTCAACGCTGGCAGAATCTGCGGCATAACTTCCGAGTAAGCTCTGGCTCACAGGACGACTCGCCCGAACCTGGAGTTCATTTTGCCGGTCTGCCGTAATCCAGGCATAACGCGACCAGTTCGGAGACATTCGCTTCGCCCACACACATGACGGTGTCTGCGCCGCCCCAATAGATTTTCACGGTTCCATCGGGCTCCGCAACGGCGCCACAGGTGAACACGACATTGTGAACATATCCTGTGATTTCCCAGGGATCTTCCGGCTGCAAAATCCACGAGTCGCTCACTCCGACGACCTTCGCTGGGTCCAGTAGATCGTGAAGAGCAACCCCCAAGCGATAGACCGATCCGTCCATAGTCCGGAAAACGCCGTGATAGATGGAAAGCCATCCCTGGTCCGTTTTGATCGGCGGCGCGCCCGGACCGATCTTCATTTCGTCCCAGTGATATTGTTCAGGCCGCATGATGAGCTGTGATTGGCCCCAAAAACGTAGATCCGGAGAATAGGAAATCCAGATGGACCAAGGGGCGATTTCCGAATGGGGACGGTCAAGCCGGGCATAGAGCCCATCGAACTTCTCGGGAAAGATCACTACATTCCGATAGTCCGCTTCCGTGATGAGCGAGACCCTTTCCACCCGACTGAAGTCCCTGGTCTTCGCCAGAGCGATCCGGACTCCGTTTCGCGAGTAAGCGCTGTAGGTGATGAGGTACTCTCCTTCCAACCGGGTTATGCGTGGATCCTCGACGCCGAACTCTTCATAGGCCGCAAAAGGGCTGTCCCGCGCAGGAGTCAGAAAGGGCTCCGGATCGGCGGTGAACCGGAATCCGTCGGGGCTGCGTGCCAAACCAATGATGGACCGTCCCGTGCGCAGGTGAGAGCGGAAAAGCATAACATATTCGTCCCCGTGCTTCACCACCGCCGCGTTGTGAACGGTTTCCACCGGGTAGGGGATCTCGGCCTTGGTGAGGATAGGGTTGTGAGCGTATCGTCTGACTATGTCAGGCTTCATGATCGCGTCCTTTCTTCAAGATGGCTTCCAGTTCAAAAATCGTCCGGTAAACCCGTTCGTACGCCTCCACCATAGTCTCGATAGAGAAGCTTTGCTGGACTCGTTGGCGGCAGACGCTGCGATCGATTTCAGAAAGGCGTTCCAGGGCCTGCACGGCTTCGTGGGCGCTGTTGACCAGGAAGCCCGTTCGCCCGTCTTCGATCACCTCGCGGCAGGAGCCGAGGTCCATGGCGATAACGGGCACGCCAGCGGCATTGGCTTCTGCCAGGACAAGTCCGAATCGCTCCGGGATGGTGTTCAGGTGCAGCAGCGCTCGGGCACGCGCGAACAACTCATTCTTGCCCGGCACGTCTACTGGCCCGATGTATCGGATCGTTTGATCCAGGTGGGGCTCCACCTGCTCTCGGAAGTATGTCCGATCTTGGATAATGCCCGCGATGAGAAGGGGCAACCCGCTCAGGCGAGCAACCTCGATCGCCAGATGGACACCCTTGTCAGGGTGAATCCGGCCGAGGAAGATCAGGTGATCACCGCCAAGTTCCTGGAGCGGGTACAACGAGAGGTCGATTCCGTTATAGACCGTCGCCAGGTAATTCAGCCCCGGCGCGCGATCGGAGTTGCTGATGGAGACAAAATATCCGTCACGATACTTCTCATAGACGGTCATGATTCTGGGCGACGAGAATCCGTGGATGGTAGTGAGGACCGGCGTCTTCACCAGCCGAGTGTAGGACAGCGCCATGAAGTCGTAATGGCTGTGGATGAGGTCAAACTCAGCAGCGTGCTCGAACGCTTCGGAGATGTGAAGGTATTCGGCTACTTTGGGATCGACGGCGGAATCCTCTTCATACCCCTTGTCCACCACGGCATGCAGGTGAGCGCGGGTCACAGAATCCCTGCTGGCGAACAACGTCACATCCCAGCCACGGGAGACCAGTCCTTCGGTGATGTTGCTGGCGACCGTCTCCCACGCGCCGTATTGCCGGGGAGGTGTCCGCCACGCTACGGGCGACAGGACAGCTATTCTTTTGTTGGGGATGGTCACCTCACTTCGCCCATTCCGCCTTCGGCAAGGGGTGAAAGAAGTTCATACGGGCCGAGTTTTTCGCCGGCTGAGAGGGGCATCGCGATTGACCCAGTTTAATCTATGACGGCCCCCTGCGGGATCTGGCCGGATTGTCGGATTAACCGGCCAATCTCTGCCCGTTTTCAGGGTGTGGCGAGTTTACGCGCCTCCGTGATGATCTTGGTGAGCCCGTTGGTGAGCCGGTCGAGGCAACTGCGTGAAGCGCCGTCCGGCGGTGCACGGCGGAACATTTCCAGCACATGTTGGCATAGGTACCGCGGGTCTTGACAATATACTTCAGCGAAGTATACTGAACAGAAGTAGAATGTTCAATCGCGATCTTCGCAAAGGCAGTGCGGAGCTCCTGGTGCTGACGTTGCTTGAGGCGCGTCCGCGGCACGGTTACGATCTCGGGAGACTGATCGAGGAGCGCTCCAAAGGCCAGATCCGGTTCCGCATCGGATCGCTGTATCCCATCTTGTTCCGCCTGGAGGACCGTGGGTTGATCGCCGGCCGGTGGATGGAAAAGCCCGGCGAGCGCCGCCGGCGCTGCTATCGATTGACGCCTGCGGGCCGCAAATTCCTGAAGGCCCAACGCAGCTCTTGGGAAGAATTTGTGGCGACCATCAACCACATCGTGCGGCCTAGCCATGCCTGATTGGTCCGCGTACGTCAGGCAGAGCCTGCGCCTGCGGGGTTTCCGTCCCGAACGCGAAGCGGAAATTGTGGAAGAAGTCGCCCACCAACTTGAAGACGCCTACAGCGAGGCGTTGCGGCTGGGATCGAGCGAGGAACAGGCCTGCGAAGCCGCCAGGCGGCATGTAAGCGATTGGGCAGCGCTGTCCAATGAGCTGGAGGAATCTCACCGCGGGAGGGAATCAGCTATGACGGTCTGGCAGCAAAAGGCGGAAGACCGCGACTTGCGCAGTCGCGGGAAACTTTCGATGTTCACGGACTTGCGCCACGACGTGCTCTACGGCTTGCGCGTGCTAGCCAAGAGCCCCGGCTTTACCGCCGTGGCGGCGCTTACGCTGGCGCTGTGCATCGGCGCCAACACCGCGATTTTCAGCATCATCAACGCGGTCATGCTGAAGTCGCTGCCGGTGCGCGACCCGCAGCATTTGATGCTGTTTGAATGGAGCGCGCGGGTATCCCCCAAAATTCACAGCTCCAGCTCGTATGGCGACTGCAACTCCAGCTTCGGAGACGCCAACCCGCACGGTTGCTCGCTATCGAAGCCGTTTCTCGAAGAGGTGCGAAAGCTGGGTCTGTTTTCCGGGATGGCGGAGTTCGCGGGTAGTGGACCGTTGACCGTGAGCGGAAAGGGCGCGGCACACCAAGCCAGCTCACAATATGTCTCCGGCGATTACTTTCAAACACTGGGTGTCGGCGCCGCAGCCGGACGGGTGTTCGCGCCGGCTGACGATGCGCCGGGCGCGGCGGCGGTGGTCGTGCTGCACCACGGCTATTGGTTGCGCGAATTTGGCGGCGATCCCTCAGCGGTAGGAAAGACTCTACATCTCAACGGACTCCCGTTCACGATCGTGGGCATCGTGGAGGAACGCTTCGCATACCTTACGCCCGGCAATGTCCGCGACCTGTCCATTCCAATGGCGCAACGTCGATACCTGCGGACCGGATGGACGGCCAAACAGGAGGATGCCGGGTCCTGGTGGATCGTCACGGTGGGCCGGCTGAAGCCCGGCGTTTCGCCCAAATCCGCGCAAAGCCAGGTGAGCGCGCTTTTCCTAAATGATTTGCTGCACGGGGACAAGCCCATGGCGAAGGCGGAAGACGCGCCGGCGATTACTCTGGTTCCGTCGCAGACGGGCTTGACCGGCGTGCGCAAACAGATTTTACCCTTGCTATACGCGCTGATGCTGGCCGTTGCCATCGTGTTACTGATCGGCTGCGCCAATGTTGCCGGCCTCTTGCTGGCGCGAGCCACGGCACGGCAAAGAGAGATCGCGGTCCGCCAGGCGCTCGGCGCGGCACGCGGCAGGCTGATGCGGCAATTGCTGACCGAGAGCATCACGCTTTCAACCCTAGGCGGCGGGATGGGCGTTCTGTTGGCTTACTGGGGCGCGCGCGCGCTGCTGACCTTTGCCGCCAACAACGCGGGCCGCCCCTTGGGCATCTCAGCCGAACTCGATCTACCCGTGTTGGGCTTCACGTTTGCGGCAGCCATTCTGACGGGCACCCTCTTCGGGCTCGCCCCAGCGTTGCGTTCGATGCGCGTGGACTTGACGCCGGCGCTCAAAGCCGGTCCCGATGGCGGACGCGCGCGCCAGGGACCCTTGCGGCCTGGGAACCTGTTGGTGGTAGCTCAGGTGGCGCTCACGGTGGTCGTCCTCGTGGGGGCCGGCCTGCTGGTGCACACCTTGGAGAACCTGCGAAACATCGATCCAGGCTTCGCCCCGCAGAACCTGCTGACCTTCAGCGTGGATCCCACGCTGACCCGTTACAAGGGTGAGCGCCTGGCCGCGTTTTACCGCAATCTCCAGGACCGCTTCAGCGCAGTCCCAGGCGTGCTCTCGGTCAGCTACTCGGAGTCGCCTCTGCTGAGCGGAAGCCTTTCCGAGACATCCTTCCATTTGCCAGGCACGCCGCCAAAAGCCCAGATACAGGTCGACTACATGCCTATCGGTCCGGGATTTTTTGAAACCATGAAAATCCCGATGATTAGAGGCCGCAGATTCAAGCCGGAAGAATACGAACTGGCGGCCAAGGTGGAATTCGACCCGAAAGGGGAGGCCCGGATTGTACTGCCTACGATCGTGAACGAGTCTTTCGTGCACGCGTATTTTGCGAAAGTCGATGCGATCGGCCAGCCGTTCGGAGCGAACAGTCCAGGCATGAGCGGCGATCCGGACACGGATGAGACCGCCGGGTGGACGATTGTAGGCGTGGTGCGCGATGTGAAGTACAACAACCTGCGGCGGGCGATCCAGCCGACGATGTATGTCCCGGGCGGAGGCCGCGGCGCATTCGAACTACGCACCGCACGCGATCCGATGTCCGCGATGCCAGACGTACGCGAAGCGGTCCGGCAAATCGGCGCCGACCTACCAATCGTCGACATCCGGACGCAGACGGAGCGGATTGAGGAGATGCTTTTCCAGGAGCGCCTGATCGCGCGGCTGTCGAGTCTGTTCGGTTTGCTGGCGCTGCTGCTGGCGTGCATCGGCCTGTATGGCCTGCTGGCTTTTGAGGTAACGCGCGGCACGCGGGAAATTGGCATCCGCATGGCCCTGGGCGCGCCGCCCCGGCAAGTGCTGCGGCGGGTGGTGCGGCACGGCATCGCGCTGGCCATCATCGGCGCGGCCATCGGCATCGCCGCTTCCCTGGCCGTGACGCGGTTCCTGGGTAGCATGTTGTATGAAGTCAAGCCCGGCGATCCGCTAACGCTCATCGGCGTGGTGGTACTGTTGTTGTTGGTGGCGCTGGTGGCCTGTTACATTCCGGCGCGGCGTGCGACACGCGTGAATCCGCTGGTGGCGCTGCGGCACGAGTAACCGGTGGAGCATTAGTCGGGAAAAGGCATCGTAATTCTGCGCCTAACTCGCCATGCAACTCCAACCCCCGCGCGGGATCGATCACTGTATTTCCGGAAAAAAGCCGCACCGCTGATTGATACGCTATTACAACGCTCCACGTCAAGACCACCACCGGCATGGATGGCAGTGTTGTCCGCCGCCGATCCACCACTGATTACCGCGCCGGGGCACTCATCGACAAATAGATCGCCGCCCGTCGCCCCCGTTCCAAACGCATCGTTGTCACTCAACGTCGTGGCCTCCACGGTTACCTGCGTCGGGCTGTGGAGGCTCACGCCACCATGTGCATCCAGGGCTAAGTTCGTTAGGATCTGCGAACCGGTGACGTGGAAGGGATAGGGGTGCTGCTCATCGACGACTTCCCGCCTGCTAATAGGCCCGGATCGGGCAAAATGAACTGGATATACGGGCCGGTGAGGATTTCGAGGAGGCTGAGAACAGGCGCGTATCACGGTGGGAGCAGGCTGGCGTCAGCAGTACCCGAATTCTCTCGCAAATTCTCTGTTTTTGGTTATGAAGAGGGTTGCGTTTGAGGAGCCAATCCTAAGTCATTTATTTCCAATACAACCAATAGAAAACGCGCCAGTTGCCGTACTGCGCCCAAGCCAGGCCCGTCAATGTAAATTTACCAATCCTTACCCAAATTTCCGGAACGGGCGCCCCGTTGCGCCGGAACCTGAATCTGGGAGCACAAGCCGTCCGGCCGCGCCGGAGTGCTCCGTGGGCCAAATGTGCGCGAACGAAGCGGTCATTTCTGGTACACGCCATCTATCGCCATTTTCCTGCGGAGTTCGGCGGAGCCGTTCACGGGTGAGCGGCGGAGACATCCCGGTCGCGAAACGGTTGATCCGCTTCGTACAACGCGATCCTGATCCTGATGTCGTTCGCCAGCGCGGGCTGGTTCTCTTGCGCGGCCCGTACAAGAGCCCTGCGCGCCGTCAGTGCCGCGTCGGCGAACTGCCCCTTCTCGGCGTACGCGGCCGCGAGCGTGTCCAGCATCCGCGCGTCCTTTCCGCCAGAGAGTTCAACCGCCCGTACCGCGAACGCCAGCGCCTCGCCGCCGTTCCGGATTGTCGCATCGGGCGAGGTCGCCAATACCCAGGCCGCCCACCGCAGCGCCGGTGCGTCGTTCGGTTGCAGCCGGATACCGTCGCGCCAGTGCGCCAGGGCCTCCGCCGTCCGCCCTTGCGCATACAGCGCGTCGCCCAGACTGTCGTGGGCCGCGGCGTATTTCAGGTCGAGATCCAGCGCGCTCCGCCATTCCCGGATGGCTCCCTGCGCATCCCCCCGCTGGCTCAAAACCAGCCCCAGATTGTAGTGTGCGGGCGCATACCCGGCGTCCGACTCCAGAGCCTTGCGCAGTTGAACTTGCGCCTCGTCCAGCCTCCCCAACTTCGCCAGCGCGCCGCCCAGGTTCGCACGCGCCGCGGCGAAATCCGGCTGCAGCTCGGCCGCTTTCTCGAATTGCGCCACGGCTTCCTCCACGCGCCCCGTCCGGACCAGCAGCACGCCCAGATCGTTGAATCCCCGCGCGGACGCGGGATCGGCCTCCAGCGCCGCGCTGACCTTGATCTCGGACGCTTTCCGCAAATGCGCCGCGGATTCCTCCCGGTGGCCCGTCATGAGCAGCACGCTTCCCAGGTTGCGGTGCGCGACTTCGTCATCGGGGCTCAGTTCCAGGACCTTCCTCCACTCCGTGGCGGACGCCTCGTACGATCCGGTCCTCTGCAGATACGCCGCGCTGTTGACCAACCGGTAATAGTCGATGACCGGTCCGCCCATTTGCCGCAAGCCATCCGGCGGGACGTTCACAAACTCCGGAATGTTCACCGCGCGGTTCGCCGCGGTTGCGTTCTCGATCAGGATGGGCGGGCTGTCATTGCCATCTGTGTCGATGTGCGTGAGATACATCTGCGTGTAGGGCGACCGGCCCTTCGACGAAAACACCAGCCAATGGCCGTTGGGCGAAAAGCTGTGCCACGAATTCATCCGGGGCGTGTTGCACCGCATGCGCCGCGCCTGCCCGCCCCCCGCGGGAACAATGTACAACTGGCTGTCGGGACGCAGGAGCTGCCCGTTGCGGCATTCGACGAACACGATCCAACGCCCATCGGGCGACACCTTCGGAAACGTATTGCTCATACCGTTCCGCGACGCGCCGGCGATCGGCTCCGGCACGCCTCCCTCGCCGTTGTAGAACGGAACCCGGTAGAGGTCATACATGAGTTGGAGCTCGTTCGGGTCGTTGGCGAATTTCGCGAGCGGCACACCCGGCGGATTGGGGTCTGTGGCTTGGGCGCGCGCAAATACCAGGTACTGACCGTCGGGGCTCCATACGGCGCCCATCTGCACAAACCGTGGGTCATCGGCGCCGTGCAGCGGCCGCAGCACTCCCGTGCGGCGGCTGTACCAGCTTAGAATCCCGCGGGTTGGATAGAACACCTGGAGGAACCGGTAGTCCTTGAAATTGGCCACGTAATAGTTGCTGGGAGGCTCTTCGGAGGCGGCCGCCATCGCGGCCGGGTTGACCGTGGTGACCACGTACTGCCCGTCCGGGGAGACCTGCGACATGAAGCCGATCCGGACGTTCCCTTTCAGCTTGCCTTCCGGCGAACTCCACTGAATCACGTCTTGCTTGCGAATTGCCATCTCGGGCGCAACCGGCGTCAGGATGTACATCCCCCGGTTGTTCTGCAGGCCATCCAGATCCATTCCCATCGTCTTGCCGTCTGAGGAGAACGAATGGCAGTTGGCGCACACCGGCAGGTTTTCCATTACCACCCGGCTGCGGGCTTCGCCCACGTTGCGAACTCTCCAGGCGACGAGCGGCACCGCCTCCGCGGCCAGGGGTTTGATCGCGCCTTTTTCCAGATCCGAGGGCATCAGAGGCACGTCGCGATAAAAGATCGGCGCACCCACCGCGTCCCTTGAAGTGCGTATGGTGACCTTTCCACGCGAGATGGCTTGGTCCGGGGCATCACCGCGAAAGCCGATGATGGTCACCGTCGCGGCGCTCGCGACCGAATGCCGCTTGATGGCCTGCCAGGTTACAAGGTCCGGCGTCCAGGAATGCGCCGCCGCCAGGTGCGGAGTGAGCCTGGGTGGCTCGTTCGTCTCGGCGACGCAATCCGGATCGATCCTGCCGATGCGCATGCGCTCGCCCTGGGAGGTCCCGTGAATCGTCGCCGGGCCATCGCCGAACGAGACGTCGATTCGCCAGAAGGTGACACCCTTCCCGCCATCGCGCCACAGGAACGTCGGGGGCGTGATCTCGGGCGGAAAGATCGATCCTTCTTCCGGATAATCGATCGTGATCACCGACGGTGCGCGTGCTCGGAGCGGGCTTGTAGCCGCGCTCTTGCGGGCTTCCACACTATCGGACGCGCCCGCGGCCAGCGCCATCAGAAGGCCCGGCAGAAGAATCACCCTGGGCGACAAGCCGGCCATCATTGGCAACCCACCATAAAACCAGCTTACAGCCCGGCGCGACGGGGACTACGGGCACCTAAGAGCGAGGGCTGCCGGTTAACACCGATCAACGCTGCTAAGTTGCCTTTTTCCGCAACCTGTTAGCGTTAGCCTACGCGCAGCCCATCACCACGGTATGCGGGCTTCTGGGGATGGAGTGCGCGGTGATGGCGCCGAAGCCCGCTTCCTGGTACATCTTCTCCAGTTCGCGGAAGGTGTACGCATCGCCGGCCGCGGTGCTTGCCAACATGGTCAAGCTGAAGGCCGCGGCCATGGGCGGCGAAATGCGGTCTTCATTGGGCACGAATTCCAGCGCCGCCGCGCGGCCGCCGGGCTTCAATGCCGCATGCACTTTCCGCAGCAGCCCGACGCACGTGGGCGGGTCGAAATGGTGCAGGAAATTCGTGAGCAGGACGATGTCGTAAGGTCCGCCATACTCGACGTCGAACGCGCTGCCAGGCAGAAGCTGGTAGCGATCCTCCACGCCCGCCTTACGCGCGTTGCCGCGCGCGACCTCCAGCACGACCGCCCAATCTACCGCCGTAACGCTGGCTTCCGGATTCAGCTTGGCCACCTCAATGCCGAATAGGCCGTGACCCGCGGCAATATCCAGCACGCGCAGCGGTCCGGCCAGCCCGTCGAGCACAATCGCGCCCAGGGGTCCGGCCAGGGCCCCCATCATGGGCGCCATGCCGTGCGCGAACTCCACCCAAATGGGATTCTCCGGCTCCACCGAACCGTCTCCCGGCAGTATAGTGTGGCCGCTCCGCACGACCTCCGCCAGGCGGACGAACGGTTCGGCGAGCGCTGGATGGCCTAGAAACCGCGCTGCCGAGGCGATCGATGCCGGCGAGCGGGGGTCCAGGAATACCGCGCTCGACGGCGTGTGCCGGTAACGGCCACCTTCCTTGGCCAGCAATCCAAGAATGGTGAGGTAATCGCAGAGTATGCGAATGCCGCGCTCGGAGGCTCCGCATTGCCGCGCCAGCGAGGCGATGTCGCCCGGCCCTTCGCCGATGGCGCGAAACAAGTCCAATTCAATCGCCGCGCGCAAGGCCGCGGAGCGTTGATAGGCGATCAAAGTCTCGAAGATCAGTTCGGGCGACGGCGCGCCTGCGTTTTGAGGGGTCATGCTTGGCTCTCTGCCTGGCTCTCTGCCTGGTGCGGCATGTGGAATTGATATCCGATGCAAGGCTCAGTCAGGATGTAGCGCGGCTTGGCGGGCTCCGGTTCGATCTTCTTGCGGAGCTGATTGATAAACACCCGCAAATAGACGACCTCGTTGCCGTAGTCCGGTCCCCACACCGCCTGCAACAGCCGGCGATGCGGAATGGGAGTATTGGGACTGGCAGCCAGATACTGCAAGAGGTCGAACTCCTTGCGGGTCAGACGGACTTCGTGGCCCCCCACATTGACCCGGCGCGCGGTGAAGTTGATCTCCAGGCCATCGGTTTGCAGCAGTTGTGGCGCCGCTTCCGGAGCCAGCGGCGAGCGGCGCAACCCGGCGCGGATACGCGCCAACAGTTCCTGCATGCTGAACGGCTTGGTCACGTAATCGTCCGCGCCGGCGTCCAGGGCCCCGATCTTGTCCTTCTCCATGTCGCGGACCGACAGGACGACAATCGAAAGATCCCAACCGGCGCGAATCGCGCGGCAGGCTTCCAGGCCGCCCATGCCGGGCATCGCCAGATCCAGCAACACCAAGTCGTGCCGGCCGCGGCGCAGCATCTCCAAGGCCTCTTCACCGCTGCGCGCGTCGCTCACCGCGTAACCCTGCGCAACCAGCATCTTGCGCATCACCCGCCGGATTTGCAGATCGTCGTCCACCACCAGGATTTTGGCTCCGTTCACACGCTGGCCTCCTCATGCGCTAAAGGAAGTGTAAACGAGAAGGTGGCGCCTTCGCCAAGCTGGCTCTCGACCCAAATCCGGCCGTGGTGGGCCTCTACAACCTGGCGCGCGATGGGCAGACCCATTCCCATGCCGGTCAGATGGCCGCGCCCCTGCTTCCCTCTGTAATACTTTTCGAAGATCTGCCGCTGCTCCTCCGCCGGAATGCCCGGCCCGCGGTCGGTGACGCTGATCACCACGCCGGTATCCCCCGCGTGCGCGCCTACCGTGACGGGCGCGCCCGGCTGCGAATACTTCAAAGCGTTCCCGGCGATTTGCCGGATCACCAGGCGGATCAGCCCGGCGTCGGCGGCAACCGCAGGCAGACCTTGCGGCAAATCGATTTCGACTTGCGAACCCTCCGCCATCTCTTTCTCCAGGGCCGAGTAGACCAGATCCTCCACCGTGTGCATCTGCTTATCCAGGTCCACGTGGCCCGCTTCGATGCGCGCCATTTGGATGGCTTCGGTCATCATGGCGCTGAGGCGTCCGCTCTCTTCATCCATAATCTCAAGCCATTCCTGCTGATCGCGCCCCGGCGATTCCGCGAGCATGGCGTCGATGCCTGCGCGGATGGAGGTGAGCGGCGTCTGGAACTCATGCGCCAGAGCATCCAGCAGCATGGACTTCAGCTCCTGATGGCGCCGCGCTCCCTCGGCCTGCGCGGCTGCCTCCTGTTTGCGCACCCGGTCCATGGCCAAGGCCACCAGATTGGCGATCGACTGCATAGCGGGCGCCGAAATCGAGGCGTCGCTGAATCCCAGGCTGCCGATGGCCGTGGCATCCAGGTTTACCGCGACGAGCGTCGCATTGCCGCCGGCCGGGCGCGGCGCATTGGAAGAGCCGGATATGTCCATCAACGCGGCATCGGAGATCCCCGCCGCCGACCCGGTGCGGTGGACCTGGCCGGAAAGCCTATCGAAGAAAGCCACCCCGGGACAGCCAAAAATCTCCGCCACCTGCCCGGGAATGCCCTGGGCCAATGCGGTTGCCGCGCTGCCCTGCATCAGGCTACAGCTCAGGGCGTACATCCGCTCGATTTCGCTCTGCCGTTGGGTAGCCTCCAGGGCCCGTTTCTTTAGTCTTGTAGACAGTTCGCTGACCACGAATGACGTAATGAGGAAAGTGCCCCACGCGACCCAGTTTTGTGGGTCGTCAATGCCCAGCGCCGGCACAGGAGGCATGAAGTAGTAGTCGAGACACAGCATGCTCCAGACGGACGCCGCCATCGCTTCCGGCAGACCCCAAAGGGTGGCCGCTCCAACCACCACCAACAGATAGGTCAACGCGGCCGTAGTGCTGTTGGCGCGGATCGTATAATGATACAGGATGGACACGGCCGTGAGTCCCGCCATCAGGATGGCGATGCGGAGGATTAAGCGGCTCCAGGTTCGTTTTCGCATACGGAGGGGCAGGCACTCAAGCCTGCCAGGATTTCTGCGCGGCTAGAGGCCATTATAGCCGCCATCCAGGCGCCAGGAAAGGCTTGACACAACCGTAATAATCAAGTCATACTAGTTCACTCCTCGCTCTTCAGAATTTGCGTTGCAAGGGGAGAATACTATATCGCCACTCGCGGGAGTGGCAGTGAAAGGGAGTGCCGATGCCAACCGGAAGAATGCTGCTCGCGGCGGTCGTTTGTTTGCTTGTATTTGGCACGAGTCCGTTACTCTATGGCCAGGCTACCGGGGTCATTTCGGGCACCGTATCCGACGCCACGGGATCCGCGGTTGCCGGGGCGAAGGTGGTGGTGACCGCGCCAGCCATGGGCGTCACCCGCGATTCCACGACCGACGATTCCGGGCACTACCTCGTACCTTTGCTGCCCGTAGCGAACTACAGCGTACGCGTGGAATTCACCGGTTTTCAGCCCGCCGAACAAAAAGACGTCCGGCTGCAAGTGGACGAACACCGCGAGGTGGATTTCAGGCTGGCCCCCGCGTCCGTGAAAGAAACCGTGGAGGTGACCGCGACCACGGTGGCCGTGGAGACCACCAACCCGACGCTGGGCCAGGTGATCACTTCCCAGCAGGTCGCCGAACTGCCTTTGAACGGACGCGACTTTGTCCAGTTGGCGACGCTCACTCCCGGCACCATTACGGAAACCAACCCGAGCAGCTTTTTCACTGGTGGTCCCAGCAGCGAAGTAGCGGCGCGCGGTTCGTTTTCGCTCTCGGTGGGCGGGTCCCGCGCCAACTCCACGGATTGGCTGTATGACGGCAACGACAACAACGAACTGACCGCGGGTGGCATCGCTATTCTGCCTTCGATTGACGCCATCCAGGAATTTAAGGTCCTGACTTACAACTACTCCGCCGAATATGGTACGCGCGCGGGTCCGACCGTTCTGGTAACGACTAAGTCGGGGTCCAACGACTTTCACGGCTCCCTGTTCGAATTCTTCCGCAACACGGACCTGGACGCGCGCAGCTTCTTCGCCGCCAACACCGAACAGTTCAATTTGAATCAGTTCGGCGGCTCGCTCGGCGGACCGATCCAAAAGGACAAGACGTTCTTCTTCGCCGATTATCAGGCGAAACAGCAGCGGCACGGGATTCCGTTCGTGGGCTTGGTTCCCTCGGCCGCTATGCGAAGCGGCGATTTTAGTGCGGACGCATTCGGCAATCCGCGCTCCGGGTTTCTAACCAATCCTTATATGACGGGAGCGCCCGATTCACACTTCCAGTGCGATAGCTCGGGCAACCCGCTGCCGGCGGCCGCGGATGGCAGCCAGTCGCCGGGCGTCGATTGCAATAAGATTCCGCGGGGCCTGACAAGCCCGATCGGCCAGCAGATGATCAACCTCTATCCTTTGCCCAATGCCAACAACCCGGCCCTCGGCTACAACTACGTAAACGAGCCGGTGAGGAAGCTCAACGAAGGCGAGTTCGACATCCGGCTGGACCACAATTTTTCCAGCAAGGACTCGATGTTCGCGCGCTTCAGCTACGATCAGGCCGCCTCGTTCGTTCCGGGCGGTTCGCCAGGCTTCGCCGAAGCCGGCGCCTTTGGCAGCACGCAGAACATCACCAATCACGGGCGCAACGCCGCGCTGTCGGAAACGCACATTTTCTCCGAGCGGACCGTCAATCAAATCAACATTGGTTTCAATAGGATCTTCAACGAAATCACGTCTTTTGGCAGCGGCACCTGTGAAGCGCAGAAACTTGGCATTCCGGGCGCCAATCTGGGAGGCATTAGTTGCGGGTTGACATCGACCGAGTTGAGTGGATACTGGTCGCTCGGCGATCGCGGATATGCGCCATTCCAGGGTGGGACCAACGTTTTCTCCATCTCCGACTCGTTCGACATGGTTCGCGGCAACCACGACATCAAAGTCGGTGGAAACATTCGCGTCAATCAGATGAATGTGCAGGCCAGCGGTTTCCAGGACGGATTCTGGATCTTCACAGGCGATTGGGGCGGGGAACCCGCAGCCTCTTTACTTCTGGGATTCCCCGACTTGGCCATCCACGATCAAACCTTTAATGGCACAATTACCGGCCGCCGCTGGAAAATGTACCGCCCGTATGTGCAGGACGATTGGCGGGTGACCAAGGACTTGACCTTGAACCTCGGCTTGGCTTGGGCTCTGGTAACGCCCATCAGTGAGGCTGCCAACCGCCAGGCCAATTTTGTCTTATCCAGCCAGACCTTTGCCATTTCCGGACAGAACGCGGACTCCTGGGCCGGTATCAAGATGGACATGACGGCGCTGGAACCGCGCCTCGGATTGGCGTGGAAACCATGGGGCAGCCAGACAACCGTAATCCGCGGAGGCTATGCCATTTTCCACGATTCGTCCTGGAACCAGGGCGCGCAGGGCTTATGGCAAAACCCGCCCTACTACGCCGAGTCCGACGCATTCGCTTTCGGTGGCGGATGTCCGTCCGCGGCGTCAGCCTGCGCCACGACGTATAAGCAGACACCCTATCCAGCGCTTACCGTGTCGCAGGGCTTCCCCCTTTTCACGGCGCCTCCCGACCCTAATTCGTTCACAGGCACTATTCTTTCGCAAAACACCAATTTCAAGCAGGGACGGGTCCAGCAGTTCAACGTGAACGTGGAACACCAACTGCCGGGCCAGGTGGTGCTGACAGCCGGATATGCCGGATCTCGCGCGTCCCACATTCTGGTGGACGGCAATAACTTGAACCTGGGATCTCCCACAGCATGCGGTACCGTCTCCGGATACACGCTGGGTTGTGGCCCGGGCGGGTCGGCTTTCGGCCTTCCGGCGACTAACTTCCCCTTCTCGACAATCTCTAACATCAACGACGTGGGGATCGCTCACTATGATTCCCTCCAAATCAAGGCGGAGACGAAGAGCGCCCGGCACGGTCTGTATGCGTTGATTGGCTATACCTATTCCAGGAACAACGACACCGGCTACTCAGACGGCCTGGGTAGCAGCTTGGGAGCGACTTACTTCCCTCTGCCGGGTTGGCAACAGTTGGATTGGGGTCTGTCTCAAATCAATCTCAATCATGATTTCACCGCCAGTGTGATTTATGAATTGCCCTTCGGCAAGGATAAGAAGTTCGGTAGCTCCTGGAACGGCGCCACCAGCGCGATCCTGGGTAACTGGGAGATTACCGGGATAGAGAAAGCCATCTCCGGGTTCCCGATTTTCGTGGTGGCGAGCAATGGCTCCGGGGTCAACTTCCAGAACAATGGGAACAGCCTGATTCGCCCGAATCAGATTTGTAACCCGGTACCGGGCAATCAGAGCATCAACGAATGGTTTAACCCCAATTGTTTCGTCGCGCCGCCCACCGGCGAACTAGGGAACGCGTCCCGCGCTCCGGTGTCGGGCCCGCACTTTGTGAATACGGACTTCTCGGCGATCAAGCACTTCCTGCTGCCCTGGCGCGAGGGGATGCGGCTCGATTTCCGGTTCGAAGTCTTCAATCTGCTCAATCATCCGCAGTTCGGCACCCCCGGCAGCGGCATCTGCGCCTCTTGCCCGGAACTCGGTACACCGGGCTTCGGCGCGATTAACACCACGGTGAATAACCCGCGTTTGGTTCAGCTTGCGCTTAAGTTTTTGTTCTAAGCGTACCCGCGGCGCCGGGGGGCGCTGTCTGGCTATCGCACTAACGCTGCTGGCGATCGCCGCCGCGTGGTCCCAGCAGCGTCGCAAAGTCATCGTCAACGAAGATTGCTCCGGACCCGGCGGCAGCAACATGCAGACGCTGCTGACGATGATCCAGTGTCCGCAAGTCGAAGTGCTCGGCATCACCGTGGTGAGCGGAGACCAATGGCGCGATGAAGAACTGGCGCACACGCTGCGCCTGCTCGAAATCATTGGCCGCACGGACATCCCGGTATTCAGCGGCGCCGCATTCCCGCTGGTGCGTACCCGCGAGGAAGCTCAACTCTGGCAGGATCGCTACGGCAAAGTGGCGTACGCCGGTGCCTGGGACGACCGGTGGTGGCACGCGCCATCCGTGGTGCCGGCGCTGCCGGAAGGCCAGCCCTCCACCAAGCCGGCCGCCGAAGACGCTGTGCATTTCCTGGTGCGCATGGTGCATCTGTATCCGCACGATGTAACCATCTACGAAGGCGGACCCATGACTAACCTGGCGCTCGCCATCTCACTCGATCCGGAGTTTGCGGGGTTGGCGCGCGAACTGGTGTTCATGGGCGGAAGTCTGAATCCCCAGACGGATTACACGGAGTTTGCCACTAATCCGCGTCACGAGTTCAATTTCTGGTTCGATCCGGAGGCGGCGCACATCGTGTTGCGCGCGCCGTGGAAGAAGATTGTCTGCACACCCACGGACATTTCGATCAAGACCCGCCTGACGCGCGCCATGGTCAAGCGCATCGAAGCCGGCGGCGCCGCGCTGGCGCGTTATATCGCACGTTTCTACCAGGAAGGCCAGGGAGCCGACTTCATGTGGGACGAACTGGCCGCGGCCGCGTGGATCGACCCGACACTAATAACGAGGCGTGAGACTCGCTACATGAGCGTGGACATCGACCACGGCGCGGGATACGGCAACACACTGACCTGGATGGAGAAGGATAGGCCGAAGCTCGCCGCGCAGCCGGTCGAGATTCAATTGGAATTGGATGCGGAGAGGTTCTATGAGATGTTTGTCAATCTGATGGCTGCCCCCATTGCTGAAAAAGGCAAATAGCCGCTCAAGATGTGTTTACCTATCGCGGCGGCGCAGCCCGGCTGCCGTCTCGCAGCTCGAACACAAACTGCTGGATCTCACTCCGCTCGCGCTCTGTTTCCTGCCGCAACTGCTTCGACATCTGCTCATAAGCTTCGAGTTCCTGCCGGGCTTTCACCTTTTGCCCGGTCCGCTCGTAAGTTTGGCCCAGGCGGTAATGTGCCTCGTCCATCCGGGGACTGACTTCGATCGCCTTCCGGTACGCGGCGATGGCGTGGGCGTCATCGTTCTGGTCGGAATGTACAATGCCTAGTTGCAAGTAAGCCGCGCCCAGACTCGGATCGAGACGGACGGCCTTTTCCAGCAACTCCCGCACGCGCGCCGGCGTCTCGGAATCCTCCGGCCCTTTACGCTGCTTCCAGAGGCTGACCGCGTAATAATAATTGGCCCGGGCGTTATCGGGGTGAAGCTTAGCGAATCGCTCGAGCCTCTCCGCATAACCTTCCAACTTAGTGATTTCGATACTCTGCACTTTGCCCAAAAACATGTATGGGCCAGGATCGCCGGGATTCAGGTCACAGGCTTCGAAAAAGCGCCCCGCCGCCCGATCGTAATCGCCGCGCGCGTACCAGGCCGCGGCCAGACCCAGCAGCAGCCGCAGCGAACGCGGAAACAGGCGATGGCCCTTTAGGAAAATTTCCGTAGCCGGCTCGGTCGCGCGATGAATCAGTAACTCAGTCCCCCAGTCAAACAGGTTTGGCTCGCTCGCTTCCAGTTCAGCCGCCCGCTGATACTCGCGCACGGCTTCCAGCGCGTCTCCGCGCCTCTCCGCGGCGTAACCTAGCGTGTGATGCAGCTCGGCGGATGAGCCGGACGCGGAAGCGCTACCCGGTTCCTTGCTCAATGAAGCGGTTGCCTTAGCCAGCGCTTCGGTCGAACGCAGCACCGTGTCGGAGCCATGGCCGCCGCGGCTAATAGGGTCGGTCACACCCGCCACGATGAAGTTAGGTTCGTCGAAGAATGCATACTCGACGGTAAGATCGACCTTGCTCGTCTCTCCATCCCCAAGGATAATGGGACGGGCGGCGGCCTCGCCCGATCCGCCGCCTTCCGCGCGCAGCAGGTATGTGCCGGCCTGCAGTTCGGTAAAACGATAAGCTCCTGCCGGGTCCGTTTGTGCGGTCAGAGTTTGTCCCGTGGCCTTCATCTGCAGATACACGGTGGCTGCGCCAAGCGGGCGGCGGCGCGAATCTCGGACAGATCCCTGCAAGGTAGCTGAACCCTGTGACCGCTCGGGTTGTCCGTGAGCGGGCCCAGCAAACAACGCGACGGCCACCAAAACACAACGGTTCGCGCGGGAATGGGCCATGCTGATCGTCATTTTAGCAGGCCCACTCGACGGAGTGCGTCACCGCAATTGGTCCAGCGCCTTCTGCCCCTGCACGTGACCTGGATGCTGCCTCATCAGTTCGATGAGAACAGCCCGCGCCTTCTCCGGCGCGCCCTCCAGACTGTACACTCGCGCCAGGTTCAGGTAAGATTGGTCGAAGCCGGGCGCCACCCGGATGCACTCCTCGAACTTCGCAACGGCTTCGTCCCGCCGCTGGCTTCGCAGATAAAGCACGCCGAGATTGTTCAGGGCTTCGGCATAAGCAGGGCGAAGCTGCAAAGCCCTCCGCAGATACTCGTAGGCGCGCTCCGCATCGTCCGTCTGCGCAAACACCATCGCCAGGTTGTAGTTCGCCTCGGGGTCTTGCGGTCTCGCCGCCAGCGCGCGCTCCAGCGTTTGCCGAGCTTCGTCCCAGCGCTTTTGCAAGCGGTAGGCGTTCCCCAGATTTTCCAGCGCAATCCAGTAATCGGGACTTACCCGCAGCGCTTCCTGAAAGTGGCCGGCGGCCTCGTCCATGTGTCCCTCGCGCGTGGCCAGCAGGCCGAGATTGTTCCAGGCGTTTGGCAGCGTATCGGGATAGCTCGCACTGAGCTTCACCGCGCGTTCGAAGCTATCTCGCGCCTCGCGCGTCTTCTCCTGTTTCAGATAAACGCTCCCCAACCCGTAGTGGGCCTCGGCGCTCGCTGGATCGTCGCGCAGAGCCAGCCGGAATGCCGTTTCCGCTTGATCGAAATAGCCGCGCTGAAAGAACGCCGAACCTAAGGAGAGCGAGTTTCGCCCGAACTCATACGTCTCGCTAACGCCGCGAAACGGCAGCGCCTTTGCCAGACGTTCCGCGCTGGTTCGCGGAATCCGCCGGGAGTCTTCGTCCACATGCGCCGGGACGACCGGCCCCTGGTAAACCTTCACGATATCCCCTTTGCCGTCGATGAGGAACGCTGTGGGAAGCCCTAAGTCGCGGTGCCGGTCGAACAGGTAACGATAAAGAATGTTGTAAGTGGCGGCTAAGTCCTCGGATTCATCGACGCGCACACTAAGCAGTTGCACACCCGGGACCGGCCAGTTGGCGCGCAGTGCGTCCGCGGACCCCGGCGCGCGGAAATGCAGAAGCACCGGCTTGCCGCGAATCGCGGAAGGCGGAAACGCAGGCGCGGCTACAGGCGAGAGCAGCCAGGTCTCCACCGTTTCCGGAAGCGGTTCCGCTTCTTGTTCTTGCGGACTGGCAGCGGCGCGTACCGGCGTGGCGGCTCGGAACGGCTCCATGCGGGACGGCTCGGCGCCCTCCTCAACCCATACTCTATGGTTGAGCGGCACGCCCCGGATCTTCTGCACCAGGCCGCTCGGCCAGCGGATGGTCGCCCTCACGGGCCCCTTGGCGGGGCTCTTTGGAAAACCCAGGCCGAAGAATACCTCCTTGCTGTGCTGGGAAAGGAACCCCGACCCCGCCTGCAGCGTCTTGCTCTGCCGCCCCAATTCGGTTTCCACCGTGACTGTAGCGCCAATAGCATCGCGATTACTCTTCACGCCGCGCAACCGGAAAACGATGGATGGCGGCAACCGCTCCACGACGTTCTTCAGCAGCCGTAACTGTGGCGCATTGCGGTTCTTCAGGAACACTTCCTGCCGCCCGTCATGATCGAAATCCGCCAGCGCGAAGGCTCTGCCGTCTTCGATGAAGTCCAGCCCCACCGCGCCCGATATATCGGAAAACGTGCCATCCCGGTTGTTCGCGTATAAGACGTTGCGCTCGAATCCGCTCCACGTGTAATCGGCGCGGATCAGCTCATTAATAGCGTTCCAACCCTGTTCGTAATCGGGCGATGCCTTAGCTTCATCCGGCGACTTAGCCACTACCTGCCGCCAGAAAAAGCTGTTCAGGTCTTCCCGTAACGGGCCCGATAGCATGCCATTCGCAATATATAGGTCGCAGAAGCCGTCATGGTCGAAGTCCCAGGCGTCGCTCGACCACGACCATCGGCCCATCCCTACCTGAGCGGCCGCGGTGGCATCCTGGAACGCTCCGCCGCCGTTCCGGTAGAGCGAGTTGCCCATGGCGTGTTTGCGATAGGATGCGCGGACCGCCTCCGGCGCGTCCTTTTGAAAGCCGTCCTGCATCGAGATGCGTCCGCCCGCCGCGGTCCACATGTTAGCCACATATAGGTCGCCGGCGCCGTCATTGTCGTAGTCCAACCACGACACGCTCATGCCTGCGCCGACGTCTTCGACCCCTGCCTGCGCCGCGACGTCGGTGAACGTACCGTCGCCGTTGTTCCGGTATAAGTTCTTCCGGCCGAAGTCGTTCACCACATATAAGTCGGGCCATCCATCCCGGTTGTAATCGTTCCAGCCGCAACAGAAGCTATAGCGTGTATTGTTCCGGCCGAGTCCCGTTTCCGCGGTGACATCGCGAAACGTTCCATCCCCGTTGTTACGCATCATGAAATTGGGAGGCCCATTCTCCGCCGCGTAGTAAGGAACCGGATACCGGTACTGATCCGTGCCCTGGTAATAAGAGTAGAGACAGAAGTAAATGTCCAGCCAGCCGTCGCGATTGTAGTCGGCGGCGGCCGCCCCCGTGAAGGTTCCCTGCGGAGCGTTGGCGAAGTGGAACGCGCCGGGCTGGTGGCGAAACTTGCCGTCGCCCTGGTTCAAGAAGAGCAGCGGACCGTTGGCGCGCACCACCACCAGATCCTGGCGTCCGTCGTTGTCGAAGTCCGCAAAAATCGCGCAGGCCGTGTTTTCCAGTATCCCGACGCCCGACGCTTCGGTGATGTCCTCGAACGTTCCGTCCCCCCGGTTCCGATAAAGCCGGTTGGGAAGCCCGGCCGGTTGGCAGACGTAGATATCGTCGAACCCGTCGCCATCGATGTCGCCGGCGGACACTCCGTTGTGGCCGTAAATGTCGATGCCGCAGGCGCCATCGAGGACCGTTCGCCAGTAATCGACGCCGCGCAGCAATTGCTGCGAGTAAGAGGGATTGCCACCGAAAGCCTGCGCGGTCAAGTCGGCAAACCAGGGCGCGGCCGACCGGCTGCGTGTCTCATCCGACGCCCGCCAGCGCCGCAGTGCCCCGGCTTTCCATTCGAGTTCCCACTCGCCCACACGTTGCTCGCGGTGAAAGTCCGGGCCGCCGCCTACTAACTCATATCGCACGCGAGTTTTGGAGCGTCCCGGAGCCGCCTCAATCTGAGTCACTTGGAACTCGGCAGTCAAAATCTTCGCGTAACTACCCAACGTGGACCGCAACTCCTGAAGAAAAGCCGCCGGCCCAAGAGAGGCCTGGGGCGCGAAGGTAACGCGACGGATCTCGAGCGCCGGCCCCGGACGCACTACCCGGGATTCCACTGGCCGCAACGACGATCCCTGAAAATCGGCTGCCAGGACTTTCTCGAAGGACTGAATCTGCCGCGGAGACTCCAGCAGCCCGGAGCTCCACTGCGCCAGAATGGCGGCGATCCAGTCGTGATCCTTTTCCGCCGGGAAATCGTCGAGACCCGCCTTGACCTTAAGCCGCAAGGCATCCAGCGGTGTCTCCACGCGATAGTGCGGATGCAGGTGAAACTCGCCGCCCGCGGGTGAGATCTGCGCATCGAGAGGGCGCCCGCGCAGGAGCAACGCCGCAGTACCCTGGCAGGATCGTATGAGAAAGCTGCGTCTTCGAATATCGCCCGTGGCGCTCACATTGGGAACCAAGAATCTATCACACGGGACACCGCCAGTGGGTTTAGAAAACAACATCCAAATCGGCGGTGAATCGCCGGTGTCGGTCGCCGAAGAACAATCCATACGCCGGGTCGGCGATGTTCCCATGGAAGGCCGCCGGGTTGAAATGATTGGTCAGGTTAAAACCGCTGATGGACGGGCGAATCGTGTATTTCGGATTCAGCTTGAAGTCCTTGGAGAATCGCGAGTCGAGCGAAACGAAGCTTGGGAACCTGCCGGCATAAGGCACTCCCACATAGTTCTGGTACGCGTCGGTGACGGCGTAGGGGAACCCGCTGCGATATTCGAAGACGGGCGCGACGCGGAATCCCAGCGGAAGCTGGATCAGCCCCCAGGCCAGGAAGCGATTCGGCAGGTCCGCCGGCAGATTGCCGAATTGATTGGCGCGGACGATGGGGACGGGAAAGCTGCCCAGATAGCTGCTGAAATCGTTCAAATCCCCGCGCGCCCGGCTCCGCACGTATGAGAAGAACAACTCGCGCTTGTCGTTCAGCCGCACTCGCGTAGTGACTTCAAACTGACGGTAACGCGACTGTCCGGTGCCCGAAAGCAGGTAAGCGCCGGTATTAGTTGCCGGATTTGGCGCCACGGTGTTCATGATCACGAGTCCCGACGAAGCGTTCTGCATGTAGCCTAATCGGAGCTTCACGTGCTGTGTGAGCGGTTGCTCGATCTGCATGCTGCCGCTGGCGCTGCGAGGGGAAAAGTTGCCTGCCGCCGATTCCTGAAAGACGAACGGATACCGCACATTCACCGTTCCCAGGCCGTTTTGGTAAAGAAACGGTCCGGCCGAGACCTGGCCGCTGGGGTCGAACATAGTGATTACCTGGCTCGGATATTGATTGAACGCGTAAACGTTCAACGGAACCCGATCGTAGAACAATCCGAACCCGGCGCGAATTACCGTGCCGGCGCTGGGGAAGATGTTCCAGGCAACTCCCACGCGCGGCGCCACGCGAAAGCTCTCCGACACTTGCTGCGACTCCGTGCGCACCCCTAAGTCGACAGACAGCCGTGGCGTCACAATCCAGTGATCCTGCCCGAAGAAGGCATATTCCGTATCCCAGCGGCGAAATGGCTGCCCGCCGGTAAAGCCGATGCTCTCGATCAACTGGCTCGCGGAGTTCAGAATGTCGATCGGATGTTCGGTAACCTGGCCGTTATCGGTACTCTCGGCCATGTAAGAGCCGACTTTGAAGTTATGCGTGCCAAGCCAGTTGAAGGAGCCAAAGCTGAAGACCGGCGCCAAACTGAGACGGGAAGCGTTGCGCCCCTGCTGCGCAAAGTAGCTTCCGGAGTTGCCCGCCGGAGTCATCATCAGATCCTGCGACCCCTGGCCCCACACGCGCGCGTCGAACCGGGTGGCGGAGAATGTGCTCTCGAGCAGGCCGGAGCCGATACTGAGCCGGTCCGCCAGCGTGGCGGTGTAGTTGTGGGTGCTGGCGTCCGGTGTGGTCGGCTGCGGATTGAAGAAGTTCATGTTGACGAAGGCCAGCCGCTGGGGAGCCACGTGAATCGTGGCGGTTACCAGGTGTTTGCTGGACGCGATCCAGTCGAACTGCGCGAAAGAATTGAACCCTTCCTGCTTCTTATTGTTGTATGGAAATGGCAATTCGAAGACCTCCGTCTTGCGTATTTCGTATTCCAGGCCTTCGGAGAAGTAGAGCTTGCCGGCAATCAGCGGACCCTCGGCGTTTACGCGCGGAGTTGCGTCTTTCAGGCCTTGCATGTGGTAGCTGCGAATGCGGAAGTCCGGGAACGGATCGTTCAATTCCCATTTCCATTTATCGCCGCCGCGCCGGGTCTCCACGGAGACCAGTCCCTCACTGAATCGTCCGTACTCCGCCAGGAAGGGCGTTTGATAGAAGTTGAGCGTTTCCACGCTGTCGATCGGCACCGTCAATCCGAACTGTCCCGTAGCGGGATCGGTGACGTCGGCGGAGTTCACGATCAGCGCGCTGCGGTGCTCGCCCGCCGCGGAAAGGAGCAGCCCGCCGTTCGGATCGCGGACCACTCCCGGCAGCAAGGGCAAAGCATCGGTCGCGGTTGCGGGCCGGCCGGGGAGTTCTTTGACCGTATGGACGTGCAGGTCGCTCGGCGCCGAACCGCCTTCGTCCACGGGCGCGGCCGTGCCTTTCACCTCCACGCTGTCCCGCCGGGCGAGCGCGGGAACCAGCGTCAGCTCGATTGATGCGGAAAGCGATTGCGAAAGGTCCAGATCGCTCTTCTGCGCGGACTCGAAACCATCCTTGGCGGCGGCGATCTCATAGCGGGCCGGTTTCAGGTCAGTGAATCGAGCAAGCCCCTTCTGATCGGTCACGACCCGCGAAACCGTGGCCTGCCCGGTCTTCAACTCGACCTGCACACCCGGAACAGGCTGGTTCGATCCGTCGACGACCGACACTTCTATAAACAAGTCCGCTGGCGGCGCAGCGGCATGTGCCGCAGCCTGCCATAACAGCACGGAAGCGGTCACCCATCCCCGTAATCGCATCGTTACGCTTTCTTGATTTTAACGCTGTTAGGATTGTCTACGTGCTGCGCGGGAATGTGGTTGCGCCGAAGCTGCCTGCGGCCCCCTCGGCCCGGAAGACGTGGCTGAGCTTCGCGAGCGTTCTGGTCTTCTATCCAGCGGTCGTGCTGCTCTGTCTCCGCCAGTGGGCCTCGCCTGATCCGTGGAGCCGGCTGGATCTGTTCTCGGGCGGGTATCTGGTGCTGACCTTGACCCTCTTTGCCCAACAGTCGGTTTTCGCGGATCGCATCGCGGGCCATGATTCCGGGCCTGGCAGAAACCCTCGTGTTCCTCGACTATGCGCTGGCGTCTGTTGCCGGCGC
>ODAK010001206.1_pt1 | contig 28880 bp, 30 predicted proteins | sample 1539591 | NCBI WGS metagenome assembly ODAK01 (sample SAMEA3539303, study PRJEB22396) | soil metagenome | biome: tundra; feature: field; material: soil | place: USA | collected 2010-05 | depth 0.15 m
TGCTCTTCCGATCTAACTTTGGGTCGACCTTGCCGGCCTGCGTATCCCGGAGACGAGGGAAGAGCTTCACGATCTCTTCCGCTGACACGTTTGGAGGGAGCTCCCAGTCGATGAGGAATTGGGCCATGTGGTCGTACCACCAGCCCACTGAATCCCATATCCCATAGGACTCGGCCCGCTCCATATCCTCGGCACAGTGGACAAGTGTGTAGGGCGCGACCTTGGTGTTCTTCACGCGGGTGAGGGGTTCGGTGCAGTTCGCCGAGGCCTCGCGGTAGATCTTTATACGCCGTGCGAGCTCGTCGACCGGCTGCATGATCGTGAGCGCGAGCATGCCGAGGCCAAACTGGCCGGCCAGCTCGACGCTGCCAGGGCTCACGGCCGCCATCCACGCCGGGGGATGCGGGTCCTGGTACGGCTTGGGTGTGATCGAGCGTGTATCGCCCTCGTAGGACGGGAATTCGGGAAACTTCATGAACTCGGAGTCCCAGCTGAACTTCTCCTGCTCCCACATCGCGACTACCGCTTCGATGGCATCCTTCCACGACTCACGGCTGGTCGCGGGGTCCACGCCGAAGGCCTTCTGCTCGTGTGGTATCGAACGTCCTGTGCCCCATTCGACGCGCCCGCGGCTCAGCAGATCGACCGCGGCGACGGATTCGGCGGTATGAACCGGGTGGCGAAACTTGCTCGGCGTAAGCGTCACACCGAAGCCCAGGCGGATCTGGTCGGTGACCTGCGACAACGCGGCGAGGAATACGTCGTTGACCGGCATGTGCGACCGCTCGATTCGGAAGTGGTGCTCGACGACCCAGACAGTGCCGAACCCGAGCTTGTCGGCCAGCTTGATCTGTTCGATTGCCTCAAAGTAGGCGGCCTGCTCCGCCTCGCGCTGATTGTACGGATACGGCTTGTCCGGCCAAGGTTTGGGGGCTTGCACTTCGTAGAGAAGGTCCAGCTTCATGTCAATCTCCTATCGGGTTTGACGGGTGGTGTCCGGGATTGACGCGTGAGCGAGGAATGAGTTGGCATGGATCGGTCGCAGGCTGTGGCCCGACGAGTGGAGACGGCGACGACCACAGCCGAGGCCAGCAACGATGGCCCGGCCGCCCACCAACTCGGCTCGACCATGATCCTCCTGATAGCCGTCGGTCGCTAGGGCAACTTTATATTTCCTATGCTGAACGGTAGTCAATGACCGGCCCCCCGTCAAGATGCGCTACCAGGGATGAAGCCTGGTTATCGGCGGAGAGGTTTCACCATTCGGTCGCTCCACAGACCGTAGGGTTGACACGGACAATCTCCGGGGCGGCGGTTACCGCCTCATGGCAGCATCCGAGGGCGTCGTCCCGGTTCTTGTGAACGGGGTCGAGACGATCAGCGACGGCGTGCCGACCGCTGCCAGGGGCTGGCGTGATCCTTCGTTCCGGGCGCGATACCACTGCTACGGCCACCAGCTGAGCCGCCGCCATGAGGGACGGATCTTGACGATTTCGTCGGCGTGAGCCATTTTGACATCCTTACGAGCTGACGGTGATCGGAGACACCGTCGTCGGCGCACCGACCAAAGAACAGTCCGGATGCGCGCTGTTCAGTAGGGGTTGCCGTCGCGATCCAAGTAATCGTTGGTCGCGACGCCCTCCGCAACGAGGCGCTTGTAGCCGTCGTCGTCGACACCGAGGATCTCCTTGAACACGTACTCGTTGTCCTGGCCGAGTGTCGGCGCACCTCGCTCCCACGCCAGCGGTATTCCGCGGAATGCGTGTCCCAAATGGTTGTAGGTGCCGACGTCAAGGCTGGCGAGCGGCCGAATCCATTGCCGGGCTACGATCTGCGGATCCGACGCCAACATGGCGTCAGATTCGCATGGCGCGGCCGCGATACCTGCGTCTTGGAGCGCGTGGAAGGCGGCGTCGGCCGTCACGGTTGCCGCCCATGCGACGATGGCGTCGTCAAGCTCGTCGTGTGCAGCTTGCCTTCCTGCGACCTTGGCGAGCCGTTCGTTCTCAGCGAGATCAGCGCGTCCGAGCACCCTCGTGAGGCCCAACCACGCGTGATCATTTTGGACCGTGATACCCAACCAGCACCCGTCTGAGCAGGGGTATACGCCCTGTGGCGCGCGGTAGGGGTCGCGATTGCCGAACCTTTGCGGTGCCGTTCCGAGCTGCAGGTTCACGAACACATCACCGAGCTCAGTCAGCAGGTTCTCGCTCTGCGCGAGCTCGATGACCTGCCCGCGCCCGGTGGCGGCGCGGTAGTGCAACGCGGCGAGCGTCGCGAATGAACCCGCTGGACCGGTGACGCTGTCCATGTGTTGGGTGGAAGGTGATTCCGTGATCGATGTACCCCGATGCCCGATGAGAGTAGTAAGACCGGTGAGGCCGTCGAATTGGCCACCAAAGCCGGTGTAATGGGCCCAGTCGCCGCAGAGGCCGGCCGGCGGCAGCCGGACGACGATCATCCGCGGATTGACCTTCAAGAGTTCGGTCTCGTGGATTCCCATCTGGTGCAAAGTCGTTGACTTGAGGTTTTCTACGAGCACATCACTGGCAGCGACGAGGCGCATGAACATCTCACGCTGCTCGGGAATGCGGACGTCTAGCGTGCACGAGCGCTTGCCGCGCGCCAGCGAATTGTTCATGGCATGGCGGTTGTAGGGCCGATCCTCCCGGCCGGGCGCAAGCGGTCCGTACAATCGCGCGAGCGCGCCGAGCACCATGTTTGGTTCAGGGCGCGGGACATATCCTTTCGTCGTCGGCGGGAACACGTACGGCGTCTCAACGCGGATCACCTCGGCACCGAGGTCACCGAGGAGCGAAGTGAGGTAGGGACCCGACCATACCGTCGTGAGGTCCAGCACGCGAACATCCCGAAGCGGTGGCGAATCGGGATCGCGCACGCCGACCGGCGGCGCCGGGGTCTGAACGTCGCCTGCCCACGAAAGTGCCTCGCCCTGGCCGAGACGTGGCGCCGTTCGCCGTAGCTTCCAACCGCCCTCGGTGAGCCGATATGGTGCACCCGGGAGGAGCAACGAGCCCAGCTTCTCATCTGTGGCGTGGACCCAGAAGCCGCGCTGGTGGAGATGGTCTGCCACCAGCAACTCAGCTGGCTCGTTGACGGGGGTCACCGGCCATCCTGCTGCCTGTGCCAAGTCCGTGACCTCCTGTCTCGTGCGCTCGAGAAGCCAGGGATACAGCACGCCGTCGAGGATCTCCTTCGTTTCTGGCCGCATGAAGGCGTCTGGCCTCGCGAACGCTGCGACCAGTTCGTCGCTCCCCAGCACCGCCAGCATCTCGGGAAGCTGCTGCGTCGTCATCATCATGGCGACGTAGCCGTCGGCGCACGGAAAGACCCCGAGCGGCAGAAGCGTGTCGCTGCTCGTAGGCGCGGGCTGGTGTGTCTCTGCCCGACCGCTGTACTCCCATCCCAGATAGCGCGAGACGCGCGCCGGGCCGGCCGCCAACGCCTCGACCGCGGCGCAATCGAGGAGTGAGCCCACGCCGGTGGCGCGGGCTCGCTCCACTGCAGCGAGAGCGCCAAGGGCTGCCGTGTGACCGACCGCGGCTTCGCCGAGCGACATCGGTAACTTGATCGGACCCCGCTGGTCCATCACGATAGTCCCGCTGAATGCCTGAGCGGTGAGGTCGCTCCACGCGTATTCGGCGTACGGGCCGGTGGTTCCGAAACCCGTGATCGCAAGTATCGTCAGTGCACGCGTACTCGCCATGAGCCCGTCGCGGCTGATACCCCAGTCAGCGAGGCTGCGGTATCCGGGTGTCTCGATCACGAGATCGACGCCGGTGAGGACTTCGTAGAGGGACGCAACATTCGCTGGTGCGACGTCGATGACAACACTCCGCTTGTTGGTGTGGAGGTGGGCAAACATCCCGGAGTCGGCACGGAGCGGGTCACCTTCGGGTGGCTCCACCTTCAGCACATCGGCGCCGAGGTCGGCAAAGGCCTTGCCACACCACCCCGCGGCAACGCCTACTCCGAGCTCGACAACTCTTAGGTCGCTCAGTGCCTGGCGCACGATGTCTCCGTCCCCGATCCGGCGTTTGTCCCGGCGTCCATTCCCCCATGAGGATAATCGTGTGTCGGTCGACCACCATGCCCTGGCCTAGAGGCAATCCTTCGGATCTTCCGATGATTCAAGTGGTCGCCAGTACCGCCACGAGGGCCCCATGATGTTGATGACGGTCGCACACGCGATCCAGCAGCCGGTCGAGGATGGCGGCCGCGACCACGGAGTCACCTCCGAACTGCTCGCCCAGGCCGAGAGACCTCGGTTTCGGTGTCAGCCGCGGACAGCAGGAGCACGAACGAGGAGCAGTCCGGAAGGCCACCTGCTGCGGATGTGGGAGTCGATCGTTCCCACGATGACCTTCTGAGAGTAACATCATTACCTTACCTAGCGTGCCAGGGAGTGAGGACGTTGTCCTCTTGCCCGAATTGAAGCTTGTACACGACTGGGCCATCAGAGAAGAATGTGTCCCCACCCAGTTTGGTTTGCTGACCGCGGTGTGGGGGACTTTCCGACATACGTCCCGGTTCGCGCACCCTTACTCCTAAGCCATTCCGCCTCGCCGGTCATGTCGGCCACTCACTCTGGTCGGTCGATGAAGCACTAAGACGATACTAAGCACCGGTATAGGTTCACTCAAAGCGGTGTCGGGATCGGGTATCTCTGAACGTCTGACGTCCCGCCGACTATGGAGCGTTGAATGCGCTCACCCGTGCCCAGGTGAGGAACCGTTCGATGGCCGCCACGGTGTGAGCTGTTCTAGTTGACGAGATGCACTCAAAACCATGTTGGGTAATGGGAAGCTCGGCGTAGACCACGGGAGCGCGAGACGCCTTCCGGAGCACTTCCGCAAACTTCCGGGCCTGGGCAACTCGGGCTATGACATCGTTCACTCCCTGCAGAACCATGAAGGGAGGTGCGTCGGGACCGACCTGGTAGGTCGGCGATGCTTGCTCCCACCGACCGCGGTCTTCCTTCAGTGTTGTCTTAAGAACCTTCTTTGCAAGGAAATCGTGAGTCTCTGGCGCCCCGAGCGAATCGTCGTCCACGAAGTCGTACGCGCCGTACAGGGGAACCGCAGCCTGGACACGAGTGTCCACAGTCTCGAACCCAGGCTGAAATTAGGAGACGTTGGGAGTAAGTGCTGCAAGCGCGCTCAGATGCCCCCCGGCCGATCCCCCGGTGATTGCGATGAACCGTGGGTCACCTCCGTACCCCGCGATGTTGCTCTTGATCCACGCAATCGCACGCTTGACGTCAACAACCGCCGCAGGCCAATCAGACTTGGGACTTAGTCGATAGTTGATCGCCACGCAGACCCAACCCTGTCCAGCCAGATGGCTCATCAGGGGATGCGCCTGGCCACGTTTGCTTCCCATAGTCCATGAACCCCCACGAACCTGCAGTAAGACCGGGGCGCAACGGTCGAGCGGGAGATCACGACGAGCCCAGATATCAAGCGTGCAGCCATTGCGGCGATATCCGGCGACCGGAGTCAGCGCTGCGTAAACCCCAGGCTTCCGATCGGCAGCCCGGCGCTTCGATCAATCGGCCGGCGGGGCAAGCGCAGCGCCCAGCCATTGGTTGACGGTCTGGCGGGAGCGGAGAGCGTATGTCCGGTCGGCCTTGGTCAGCAGTATCGCGGCCATGCCACGGATCAAACCTTGCAGGACGATGGCGGCGACCTGTGGGTCTACGTCCGATCGGATTGACCCATCCACCTGTCCCTGCGCAATCAGCTCGGCCCAGCCGTCATAGGCACGTTGATCGGCCTCCACCATCCCCTCGAGTGAGGACTCCGAAGGGAACGTGGCGCCCCACATCACGATCAGGGCCCGTTCATCGGCCGTGGGTTGTTCGAACATCTCGAGGTAGGTATCGACCGTAGCCCGTACCAGCTCGAGGGCGGACAAGTCGTTGATATCACGATGGGCCCGCTCGAGGGCAGCCACGGTCTCGGTGACGACGCGGTCCTGGGCGCTGTTGGCGACCTGCGAGACGAGCGCGTCCTTGGTGCCGAAGTGGTGGGTCGGCAGGCCCCGGCTTGTACCGGCGCGCTTGCTGATACTGGCAAGGGATGCTCCCGTGATCCCCCGTTCGGCGATGATTTCCGCTGCGGCTATGAGCAGGGCCCGTTCGGATTCCTGCCGCCGCTCGACCTGCGTGCGTCGGGGTCTAACCGGCGCTGACACCCTGACCAGCATACATAAAGGCCAGGCAGACGGCAACCGGCAACTTGCTATACAATCAACTAGCAACTGCCACCGATTTCGCACCCGTGATTCCACGGGATGCGGGCAGTGATCGGTGCCGTCGAAGCAGAGGCGAGAAGGCGAATGGCAGCGTACGACATCGTCATCATGGGGGGCGCCGTGAGAGACCGGCTCTCTCGTGACAGGGCGCAGCGTCGGGCGGGCAATGATCATCGACAACGAACAATCAAGGCGATCCGGCAACCACGAGTGGGCCGGCCGTGCGGGGTGCGTACCACGTGCTCCAGGAATGGCTCGTTATCGGGGCATCCCGGCCACCGCAGCCACGCATCGCACAGGGGTCGGACCTTGTCATCGCCCGCGATCGTCACGGTAATGCCATGGCCGCGATTCGCCGTGCGCGCGTCGAGGTGCCGCGAGCGACGCACTGCGGGGAGTTCCTCTTGGACGAGGTCCGTCGGCTGTATGCCGATCGCGCTGACTACGAAACGCTATGTGCCGCTGCGGTTGAGGCGCGTGGCGCGACCGGCGTCATCCTCACCGACGACGCCGATGCCGTCCTCGTTGCGGCGCGCAACGAATGGCCTTGACCGGTGCCATCGAGGCACGGCTTCGTGCTGGGAATGCTAAGCCGCCTTCGGAAGTTCTGGCTTACGTCTTGCGCAATTAGCCCGGCGGCGGAGGCTCAGCCGGCGGCCGCGGCGGACGTTGCCTCACCCAGGTAGCGGTCAAGCACCTCGGGTCCCGCATCAGCGGCCGGACCGGTCCACCCAACCCTCCCCCGGGACAGGATCACGCACTGGTTTGCGATTCCCAAGGCCCGATGGACGAACTGCTCGATTAAGAGGACAGAGATGCCAGCGTCTCGCACCTGCACCAGGCTCTGGAAAACCGTCTCGACGACGATCGGCGCAAGGCCGAGAGACATCTCGTCTGCGATGAGCAACTTCGGTTCGACCGCGAGCGCCCGGCCCAACGAAAGCATCTGCTGTTCCCCTCCGGACAGGCTCCCCGCTCGTTGGCGAGATCTGGTACCGAGGATCGGGAAAAGAGTAATGGCTCGTTCGACAGCGGCATCTCGCTCGGAGCGTCCTCCGGCCCGGCGGGCGGCCATCTTCAGATTGTCGATCACTGATAGACCTGGGAAGATGCCCCGGCCCTCGGGGATGTACGTCAGCCCAGCATTTTGCCTTCGGTGGGCTGGCATCTTGGAGATGGTGCTCCCATTGAATTGGATCGAGCCCGAGGTGAGCGGCACGAGCCCGGACAGCGCTCGGGCGAAGGTGCTCTTGCCGGCTCCATTCGGGCCAAGCAGGGCCACGACCTGGCCCGCCGGGATGTCCAAGGATACGTCGAAGAGGGCTCGGGCCGCCCCATATCGCACATCAAGAGAATCGGCTCGTAGCAGAAGCTCTGGCGCTGACATGCTCAATACGATGCCACAAAACTGGATTCCAACGCCTAGCTCTGATTCGCCGAGAAATTGTGGCCAGTGTCCCGCTCCAGCAGGTCCAACCAGTCCTCGAGTTATATCGACACTGCGTCGTCTGGGTCGAGCGGGCAGGCGGAAACCGGTTTCGCCAGCAGCGGGCGTTCCCTCTCTACGGGCGGGGCAAGCGCAACGCGGGGGCAGACCTGAGCACGCATGAGAGCATCGAGTAGGTCCGGTTGCCGATGTGCTGATCGAGATTTTCCGCCCTGATGTCGCGGATCGGCTGGGGCTGGGTTATGAGGCGCTGGAGGCTGCCAATCCCGGACTCGTGTACGCGTCGATCACAGGGTTCGGCCCGCAGGGTCCGTGGGCAAACCTCAAAGGATACGAAAGCGTGGTGGCCTCGGTCACCGGCGTCTATAGATCGTTCAGCGGCATGAACCCTGGCCCCCTTCCTGACCACGCCGGCCACTTCGCACCATCTCATGTTCCGGCTGTTGGTGGGCCAGGCGAAAGACGGGCACTGGATGCAGTTCGCGCAGAATCGGCCGCATCGCTTCGAGTCGTTCAGCGGGCACTGGTCTTGGACCGGATGCTGACCGACCCAACGTGGGAAGGCATCCCCATCCTTGAGGAGGAGGCGCAGCACGAGGAGTTGATGCAGCGGATGCTCGAGGCGGGTGCGCGACCCAACCCCGGCCGAGTGGCAAGCGGTCTTCGAGGCCGATCGTGACGTGTGTGCCGAATTGAACCGAGACGGCCCGCGTCGCTCGGCCAACCGCAACTCGTCCATGACGGTGCCACCACCGAGCTCGTCAGCCCTGAGTCAGGTGCGGTGCGCGAACCGCGCCGGCAGCTCACCATGACGGCCCCACCGGGCGCCGTGCGAGGTCCGGCACCGACGTTCGCGATGTCGGCGACGAGGCCTGGGCTTCCCGTCCAGTGAGGGACGGGCTCAGGGGGAGTTCGGGCGCCGTTGGAGGGAGTGACGGTCCTCGAGCGCGCGGTGCAGTACGCGGCGCCGCACGGGCGACGATGCTGGCCGCACCAGCGATCGTGCCTCGTTCGCGCCCAGCTTTGGCGCTGCCGGGGTCCGGGGCCACTGAGATGTGCAGCCGCAATCTCCGAGCCACCACAATGCTGACCCCCGGCCTAGCGTTGGCGCGCCAGGAGGCCAAGGAGGGGCACCGTCGCCACGCCGAGCGCTCCGATGCCATCGGCCGACGCGTACTTCGTAGCGCTTGCCGAACGCCGGAGCACGCTGCGCCCTCCATTACACGAAGCGCGGAGCGTCCCAGCTCCCGCCGTACCTGATCTCCTACGCCTGCCAGAAGTTCGGGCATGGGCACCGTGTACAGCTACACGGTGGTGCACCATCCGCTGCACCGAGACATGTCGGCCGTCGTCCCGTACGTGTCGGGATCGTCAGGCTCGATGGTACCCAGGGTGAAGGCGCCCGGGTGCTCGTGAACAACAGCGACTGCGAGCACGAGGAGATCAGCATCGGCTCACGCGTTCGCATCGTTTTGGAGTACGTGAACGACGAGATGTCGACGCCGCGATTCCGTTCCGTCAGAGACGAAGATACGAGTGACTATAGAGAAGAAGATCTGGGCCAACTCGGGGGGCTCCCACTTGATGAAGCCTGTCGAATTGTTTCAGGAGAAGCTGCCGCCCGACCCGGCCGAGCGGATGCCGCGTGGCCCTCTCGAAGAGGACGGGCAGTTTGGAGACGATCTACGTCGACGTCAGGAGTTCTGTCGCAAGGTCACCTCGCGAAACGGCCGATGGTCGATCCCGAGACCGGTCTGGGCCTCGTGGAACACGCGCCGAGGCAGACCAACATGCGACCTCGGCTTAATGACCTCAATCAGGAGGGAGTAATCGGGCGAGTTCGTCTACACCTCGGCTGGAATGGGGATGCACTCGATGCGTGACCCGAAGCTCACACTTGCCGGCTGCCAGGTCATCAATGAATGGGCCATCCGGTGCCAGCGGTTCTCACCCCGCCATGTGTGCACGGGGTTGATCCCGATGCTGAGCGTGGAGACGGTGGTGTCGGCGGTGTCGGAGGTCGAAAGCACTGCCGACATGGGCTCCGAGATCGCGATGCTCACACTTCGCCGACCGTCAATGGGCCGAACTCGCACAGGGACGACTGGCGCCTACTATGGCCAGTGATGGCCGAGACCGATATGCACGTTGGATTGCACGCCGGTAGCGACCCCTACGAGGCCGACACCTTCAACAGCAGCTACCACGGGGGGCCTGGCGGCCACCGGATGAACTATGACGAGGCCCGCTACTACATGCAGATCGCGGCGGCGAAGCTCGTGGCGAGTGGCGTCTTCGACCGGCATCCCAAGCTGAAGTGCCTGGTGTCCGACGTCGGTGCCACATGGGTGCCCTTCATGGCCGACCACCTCGACGAGGCCTACCGCCAGTACGTCGACCGGGTGTTGTCGAAGTTCAAACGTCTCCCCAGTGAGTACGTCTTCGAGAATGTCTACGCATCGTTCCAACACGATCGCTCCGCGCCGCAGACGCTGGCCGGGATGGGCTACGAGAACGTGTGCTGGGGCAGCGACTACCCGTACCTCGAAGGCACGTTCGGACGCACTCGAAAGACACTCCACGAACTCATCGCCGACCTGACGCCGGAGCAGCGGGAGCGGATCACCAAGGGTGCGTTGCAGGAACTCTTCCCACACGTGCCGCGGGCGCCTGAAGACGGTACCGAGCTCTCTGAGGACGCCTGATCGCTACCATCCCCTACGTCAACGAGCTTGAGGCGAGGTACGGCGAGGCGGTTCGCGTCTCGCCCCTCGTCCGTCGGGTGCTCGCCGAGAACCCGGGGCCGTTCACGTATCTCGGGACCGGCACGTACCTGATCGGCCACAGCGAGGTCGCCGTGGTCGACCCAGGCCCGCTCGATGACGCGCACGTGGAGCGGGTGATCGCCGCGCTGGAGCCGGGCGAGCGGATCACCCACATAGTCGTGACGCACACCCACGGCGATCACTCGCCGGCGTCGCTGCCCCTGCAGAAGCGCACGGGGGCCATCACCTACGGCTTCGGCCCCCAGCGGGTAGTGCCAGATCTGGCAGCAATGGCCGACGACGCCATCGTTTTTGGGGATCCCGAGGCCGACGGCAACCCGCTGGACGACCTTCCCCTCAAGAACGATGGCACCCCCCAGGCGATGCCAGGGCTCGGCGCCGACCAGTCGTTCGAGCCCGACGTGGTCCTGCGAGACGGCGACGTCGTCGGGGGAGACGGATGGACGTTGGATTCGGTGTACACGCCGGGGCACGCCTCGAACCATCTCTGCTACGTGCTCCGGGAAGAGAGCACGCTCTTCTCCGGTGACCACGTCATGGGCTGGTCTACGACGGTGGTCTCGCCAGCCGACGGCGACCTGGGCGAATACCTGGACAGCCTGAAGAGGCTATTCGAGCGCAAGCAGGATCGTCGGTACCTGCCGACCCACGGTCCGCCGATCGAGGAGCCGCACGCTCTCGTGCGCGCCTTCCTCACCCATCGCAACGAGAGAAGTGAACAGCTCCTCGACGCCCTCGACGCCGGGCCGGCGACGATCGCCGAGCTCGTGCCCCGCGTTTACGCCCTGACGAGCAAGAAGCTATGGCGAGGGGCGGCAGGCTCCATGTACGCGCAGCTCCTCTATCTCCGCGACGCTGGCGAAGTTGAGGTCGAGGTTGAGGCGCTCGGGCGGCACTCCACCTGGGTCAGGCGTCGTTCTTAGTGCAGCCTGTGGCTCCTTAGGTATCGGCGGAAGTCCAGTGAGAGAAGCGCACGATCTTGCGGCCGTCGACGACAAGGGTCTGGCCTGTCATGTAGGACGACATGTCCGAGAGGAGGAACAAGAGGGGCCCGGCGAGTTCGTGGGTGCGGCCAAACCGTCGCAACGGAACACCCTTACTGATCGCCATGGCGTCGAAGCGGACAAGAGCCTGCTCCTGCGGTACCTGCATGTTTTGGCGAGGCATGGTACAGCGGTGACGTCTGGTGCAATGCGGTTGAAGCGGAAACCATGCGAGGCCGTGATCGAACTGGGCCCACACCCCGTCCTCGAGCGCCGACGGCTCACAGATTCGGGCGGAAAAAGCCCTCACATCCCCGGCCAGTCATCGGAGCCGAACACCACTGACACTCGCTGTATCTATAGCGTCACGCTCCCATCGACCGTATGAGTAGCCATGCCATGTTACAGCTGGGCCTCAGCCCGGCGAACCGAGGTAGTCTCGCAAGGCGTCTCTTCTCGGGGGTCGGGTCTTTGGACCGCTGAGGATGATGAACGACCCTCGATAAGGGAGGCTAAATAACGTGAGGACACTCTTTAGCGCTGACGATCATATTGTCGAGCCGGCAGATGTCTGGTCCAAACGGGTGCCGCGAAAGTTTCTCGAGGACGCCCCCCACGTGGTCGACGACGGTGAGATGGAATTCTGGGTGGTCGAAGGAACGAAGATGCCGACGATCGGTCTGAATGCAGTCGCCGGAAAGCCGGAAGAGGAATGGAGTTTCGATCCGGTGCGATTCTCCGACATGATCCCCGGCTGCTACGACCCCAAGGCTCGCGCCGAGGATCTCCGGGCGGAGGGAATCATGGCGAGTCTCAATTTCCCGACTCTTCCACGCTTTGGAGGGGCTCTTTTCCCCGAGCTCAAGGACCGCCAGCTGGCAGACATCTGTGTGCAGGCGTGGAACGACTTCATGTTCGACGAATGGTGCGCGGCCGCGCCGGAGATGTTCATACCTATGGCAATCGTTCAGCTTTGGGACGCCGACTTGGCTGCCAAAGAGATAGAGAGGAATCTCGGGAGAGGTCTGCGCGCCATCTCAATCCCAGAAGAGACCAGCCTCTTGGGTTTGCCCTCCTATTACGACAGCTTTTGGGATCCGGTATGGGACATCTGCGAGCAGTCAGGGACGGCTGTCTGCATGCACATTGGCTCGAGCGGTTGGCGACCTTACACGCCTCCTGAAGCGAACCCCAGCCTGACTGTTGCTCTCGGATTCGTACCGACCATCACGCACGCCTTAGGGATGATGTACAGCCCCGTGCCCCGGAAGTTCCCGGATATCAAGATCGTCTACTCAGAGGGTGGGATCAACTGGGTGCCCGGTGCGCTCGAGCGCGCGGACCGAATGTACAAACGGCACAAGTACTGGAGCGGGACCGACGATGTTCTGCCTTCCGACGTCTGCCGCAGAAATATGTGGTTCTGCCTGATCGAGGAACCTTATGGGCTCCGGGTCCGCCATGACATCGGTATCGATCGGATCCTCTGGGAGTGCGACTATCCGCACTCCAGCTGCGTGTGGCCCAACACTCAGAAGATCGTGGATGAGCTGTTCGCGGACGTCCCCGCCGACGAGGCTGAGATGATCACGGTGCGCAACGCTGAGCGTCTCTTCAACTGGAGTTGTCAGCCGGCACCGTCAACCGCATCGTAAGGGGGGTCAACGGGCATGATCGATTTGGTGATCTCGGGCGGGCTCGTTGTGGACGGTAGCGGGTCGGAACCGGTGAGAGCGGACGTCGCGGTGCACGGGGGTCGGGTGGTTGCGGTCGGGTCGATCGACGAAACGGCTGGGACAACGTTGGATGCGGACGGACTCGTGGTCAGCCCGGGTTTTGTCGATCCGCACACCCACTATGACGCTCAGTTGTTCTGGGATCCGTTGGCAACCCCGTCGGTCTGGCACGGTGTGACGACGGTGATCGGTGGCAACTGTGGATTTACCCTGGCTCCCTTGAAGGATCGGGACGCGGACTACACCCGGCGGATGATGGCGCAGGTCGAGGGCATGCCGTTGACGGCGCTCGAGCTGGGCGTGCCATGGAGTTGGGAGTCCTTCGGAGAGTATCTGGATGCCTTGGACGGTTCAATTGCCGTGAACGCTGGCTTCATGGTGGGCCATTCCGCATTGCGGCGCTATGTCATGGGGGAAGATTTCTCCAGGGAGGCCACGCCCGAGGAGCTGGAGCGGATTGTCACGTTGTTCGAACAATCAGTGGACGACGGCGGCCTCGGCCTGTCGACGTCGAGGTCGTCGACCCATATCGACGGCGATGGCCAACCGGTGCCGAGCCGGTGGGCGTCCGAGGTCGAGCTGCTGCGTCTGTGTGGGGTGCTTGCCGACCGGGATGGGACCTCACTGGAGCTGATCACCGAGGGGTGTATCGGCCGGTTCAACGACGATGAGGTCGAGTTCCTTGCCAAGATGAGCACTCTGGCCAACAGTCCCCTCAACTGGAATGTGCTCTCGGCGAGTGCCGCCGAAGCCGAGCGTGTCGAGCACCAGCTCGGCCCTTCGCGGCGTGCCCGGGAGGTGGGCGGCCGGGTGGTGGCTTTGACCATGCCGGTCTTCGCCGACCAGAACATGAGTTTCCTCACGTACTGCGCCCTGTGGATCATCCCCGGTTGGCGGGACATCCTGAACGTAGAGGTGCCTGAGCGGATCCGCCGCTTGCGCGACCCGGAGGTCAGGGCACGCATGCTGGCGTCGGCCAAGGGATCCATTCTCGAGCGCATGGCTGACTTCTCCAACTACATGATCGGGGACGTTTTCAGCGAGGTGAACGAGCCGTATCGCAACCGCGTCGTAGGGCAGATCGCTGCCGAGAAGGGTGAGGATCCCTTCACCACGATCGTGGATATTGTCGCCGCCGACGAGCTCCGCACGGTGCTGTGGCCGTTGCCCGGCTCCGACAGCGATGCCGATTGGAAGCTGCGCCAGGAGCTGTGGGGGGATCCTGACGTCCTGCTCGGCGGCTCGGATGCTGGGGCCCACCTGGATCGCATGCTCGGTTCGGCCTACCCCACGCGGTTCCTCGCTGACTGCCTCCGCGGCCGTCGCCTCGTGAGCATGTCGAGAGCGGTCCAGTTGATGAGCGACATTCCCGCCCGACTGTTCGGGCTCACCGGCCGCGGCCGTATCGCCGAGGGCTACCAGGCCGACCTGGTCCTCTTCGATCCCGAGACCGTGGGGTCGTCGCCAACCCGGACCGCATTCGATCTTCCGGGTGACAACAAGCGCCTGCTGGCCGACCCCATCGGGGTCAAGACCGTGTTGGTCAATGGTATTCAGACGCTCACCGACGGCAATCCCACGGGTGATTCGCCCGGGATCGTCTTACGTTCGGGACGGCACACCAGTAACACCACAGTTCGCGACCGCTAATCGCAGCTCATAGGAAGAGGGGAAGGTTTGATGCAGGCGCCTAAGAAACACCGCTCTGTTTTTTTCGACGTGCGGCACAGTTCGGAGGACGAGAAGATCGGTCCTCTCGATCCCGATCCCACGGGTGCCAGCCGGCCCCCTGGCGCGGTGGGGTACTTCTCCGGGCGAGCCGGCCGCATGGTCATGGTCTCCAATCCCGACACTGACGGGTTGAGCTTGACCATCATCACGTTGGCTCCGGGCACACTCCTGCCCACTCATCGCCATGACGTGGACTACATAGAGTTCATCCTCGAGGGTGAAGTGCACCATGGAAACCGAGTGCTGAAGTCTGGCGAGGGGGTCTATCGCAGCGCCGGCACGCCGTACTCGTTCTGGACCGGACCCGAAGGGGCTTCCATCGCCGATTTCCGCGCTCACACGTTCTACAAGACGGACTATGTGGATCCCCCGGAGAAGTGGCCACCGCACAAGTTGCCTTTGGCAAGCTCCTGAGAGATCCAGGGGCCACGCCTGACCGTGCCCGTGTTCCGGGCGCAGCCGACCACACCGTTCTCCCTCGCAAATCGAATCTCTTCCGCAGCGACGTCACGCGTATCGATCGGGATGGGCGCCAGCGCGAGGAGCCGGTCCAGGGCGTGCCAGCAGAAATCTGACAGCCAACGGTGATCTTTGCGAACGCTGTCTGTCTTCAGTCAAGGCAACCCAAGCGCGCCTTTGGTGTCGTCGCTGCTGTGCTCGAGCCATCTGTCGGCGTCCGTGGGCATGTGGCTGAAGTGCCCGTAGGCAGGCACGTAGGGTATTTCGTCCGGCATGGGTAGGTATTTCTTTCGATCCATGGCGGCAGCGATTGCGGGTGCCAGCCGTTCCGCTTTCTGGGCTTCGCGGCGATCCTCGTCCTCGACGAATTCCGGCATGATCTCGCGAGCGAACAGCTCAAGTGATCGGCAGTTGGCATCATGATCCAGCTTGCCAGCCTGATGCAGGAGCAGCACCTGGTCGACGCCGGCCGCTCGCAGAGCACGCAGGTGCTCTCGGATCATCGCGGGGGTGCCGATGGCGCTCGTCGGGCTGTCTCCCATGTCAGGTAGCTCGCCCTTGACAGCGAGGAACTCCTCCCATGAGTTGCCGCGTCCCGGCTGCACGCTGCCGTTGAGGTAGTACTTTCCGATCGAGTAGCCGAAAAATCTCAGATTCTCGCCATTTTGCTTGGCTATCTCGGCATCTCGGTGGCAGTGCATTGTGGCTAGCACTGCGATGTTCGCGTTGACCGCATGCCCGATCGGTACACAGCTTTCGGCGAGCGTCTGATAGTACTGGTCGACGAGGATCTTGGCCTGCTTCCCGCCGACGACATTGAATCCGAGGCAGCCCACTCCGAGTTGGGCGGCCAGGTCGGGCTTGCCTGCGACCCACACGGGCGGGTGTGGTTTCTGCACCGGCTTTGGCACCACGTTGCGGCACGGCATTGTGAAGAACCTGCCGTCGTAACCCGGATATGGCGTCATCACCATCATGTTGCAGACCTGCTCGACTGCCTCAAGGTACGCCTCCCGTTTCGTCACCTTGTCGACGCCGTATCCTTCAAGTTCCATCCGTGATGAGCTCTCACCTGTGCCGAACTCGACCCGCCCTCCTGACACTTGATCCAGGGTCGCGATCCGCTCGGCGATATGAGCTGGGTGCATGAACCCGGGCGGCATGCAAGCGATCCCGTGGCCAATGCGGATCCGGCTCGTGCGGGCTGCAGCGGCCGCGAGCCATACCTCGGGAGCGGACGAGAGCGCGTGATCCTCTAGGAAGTGGTGTTCGACACCCCACATGTAGTCAAAGCCCAGTCTGTCGGCCAGCTCGACATGTTCCAGTGCCTCCCGGAAGCACCGAGTTTCGTCACCTTCCTGGTGCGGGAACGGCAACTGAATCTCATAGAACACACCGAACTTCACGAGGCCGTCGGTGTGCGTCGCGGTGGCGGTCCCCAATTGGGATATCGCTCGTAGTGCTCGCCTCTGATCAGGATCTCGAAGATGCCGTGCCCAGTCATCCCGGCCAATTCGAATTCCATCAGCTGGTCGATGGCTAGGAGATTGGACTCAAGCTCGTCAAGGTCGATCGGATCAGTGCTGTTCCATTTGTAGTAGGACAGTCCGTCGTTCATCTGGCGCCGGGATAGGCCCGCCCCGTAATTGGCGTTGACGTTCTGGTGCCTTGCATGTGCGGTCACGCGGAACGTCTCACCGTCCTCGTCGACAAAGACGACATCGGCGTGTAGTGGGCGCTTGCGGTCCCCGTCAAAGGTGACGTCGTGCTGGAACGTGACGAAACGCTTTGAGAGGCTGCCGTCATCGAAGGTGAAGCCTCCGTCGACGTACTGGACCGTTCCATCGGACGATTCCCATACCCACGCTTCGATCGCTCGGTCTTCGAAGACAGCCTCGAACCAGAGCCAGAAGTCGACCTCCTCCGAAGCGCGGACTCCGAAAGTCCGGTCGCGTCCCCCGGTGAAACCGTCCACCGAAATCCGCTCTCCCTCGACGCTCACCCAGCCCGTGTAGCGAGCGGGCTGTTTGATGTGAAACATATCCACAATGACGCGGCCATTCTTACGGATCGTGATCGGTAGGAGCTCCCACATCGGAGCCCGTGATTCATAGTGCAGCTCCCATTCGATGTTCGAATCGTTGGGCCCGAGGTCGAGTTTCCAACGCTTGAGCGGCTCTATGCAGGTCCACCGCAGCGGACCCGCGAAGAGGTCGCCGCGGTCGGTCGTGCACTTCCGCACCGAATCGAGATCCCAGTGTCGCCCGTCAGCGAGACTCACCTTCGCATAGCCGTGGGCACTCTGAGTGTTGGGGTTATTGCCGTAACCCGTGACCAGAAGGACCGTGCCGTCGGCTGAATGAGCATTGAAATAGCACCGGTCCGACCAGCTCTTCTCGGTGTCGTTGACATGGTCAATCGGTCGCGGTAGCTGGTGGATGAAATACTCATCCCACGGGCCATAAGGCATGAATGGTCCTTTCGAAACGAAGAGGTGAGACGCCCGTCTCGCTGGGCGGTTCAATCGGTGTGGTGGCCACAACTATTCGTTGGAGGTGGTTCCTGCCGTTACGCTGCCGCCCACGGTGGCGGCGCGCCATGCGACCCACTGCTCGGCGTGCTCGTCGGCCACTACACCCATCTTTCCCAGTCGTTCGACCTGCCCGCCGGGGATGGTCATGTCGAAACTCGTGCGGGTGCGGAACTCCAGCACGATGACGCCGTCAGGTCCCGCTTCATAGGCATAGGGAGCTCCAGCCGGGACGAAGAAGCCGTCGCCCGCACTGAGAACCTGCGCACCCATAACGATCGAACCTTCGACGATGTGATACAGGCAGTCGGCATCGTGACTGTGGCGGGGGAGGACGTAGTGAGGCGCAAACCAGGCTTTTACAAGGCTGTAGCCATCGGCATCTTGACCGCGGAAGAGAACGGCATCGTGTCCTCCGAGGACGATGTTCTTCGATCGCGGCCCCTTGGCGGCGAGAGACTTCTGGTCTTCAGGATCGAAGGCCGGCGCGGACATCGTTCCGGACTCGAAGAGACCAGGCGCACCTTCGCCGCGGTACAGGACGATGCCGCGCCGTCCCGGAATAGCCGCTCCTTCGGTACTCGACTCGTCCACGTCGTGTTCCTCCTGTAGTAGGCCTGTGCTCCTTTCGCGACGGTAACCCAGTTTCGACATCGACTTCAATTGTCGTTGTCGACCGAGAAGTCGAGGAGGGATCGGAGGCGCTCAAAGGAAGGAGTGGCTACGTTCGGGAGCGAGGTGGTAACAGCCGCCGCGACGTCCATGAACGCCGCTTCCGATGCCATAAGCCCGTCAACTGTAAATCGGATAAAGAACGCAAGCGGGAAGGTCGTGAGAGAGGACGTATCCGTGCGGAACGTGTGCAACAGGCCATCGCCCGCGACGACATCAGCATCGACGACGAGGTCATCGAGTGAAACCCAGAGCATCACGCCAATCTCACCCTGGCGCTTGATCCCGTCCACCATGTCGGGGCCGGAGGTGGTTGACGACGGTCCGCCCGTATGCGTGACGAGCGTAAAGGCTGGATCGAGCGTCGCTGCAACGCGTTGGTCGTCCCCCAACAATTCGCCGGCGAGACGCTCGCGCAGGGTGTGGAGCGGCGCAGCAGGAGCGTCGCCCGCCAGCCGCTCAGCGATCATACGAAAGGCTTGAAGCATCTGGTCGTCGTGGAACAGTGCCGCGTCGTCAGTCATTTGTTGCCTCACCTCCACACTGGGTTCCGCTCGCTCAAGACAATTACCGGGGGGGAAGGGGCATACACCTAACGAGAGTTGCGCGGATCGAGTGCCGTTGGGTCGAACGCCTTCTGCACGTAGGCCGAGTAATCGGGGCCGGCTCGAAGGCAGTTTCCGCCGTCCACCGCGATCGTCTGGCCGGTAATCCACCGCGATTCGTCGGAAAGAAGGAACCGCGCCACGTACGCGATGTCTTCTGGGTGACCCACGTCTGCGAGAGGAGTCTGTTCAACATAGCTATTCCAGACCGGGCCGTCTCGCTGGATTCCTTCCATTACCTCGGTGGCAATGAAGCCAGGCTGAATGGCGTTGAAGCGGACCTTCGCACTGCCGTACTCGTCGGCCGCATTCTTTATGATCGATTCGATCCCTGCCTTTGCTACCGGGTAGGCACCGAAATATCGGTGGGTGACGTGCCCAGCGATGGACGACATCGCGACGAAGGATCCTCCACCCGCGGCTGCAAGATGAGGCACTGCATGCTTGACGCACAGCATGGTGCCAACCACGTTCAAGTGGAGGACACGGACGAACTCGCTGCCGTCTTGGAGGTGGTACGGCGCTAGGCCACCGCCCCCACCGGCATTGGCCACTACTCCGTAGAGGCCACCCCCGAATTTGACAGCGGCCTCGATCATCCTGGCCACGTCGTCCTCGACCGTCACATCAGCGGCGACGGTCGTGACCTCGCCCCCGGCCGTGCGAATGCGGTCCGCCGTCCTCTCGAGTGTGCTCTTGGTGCGGCCGACTAGGGTGAGCCGCGCACCCTCCTCGGCCGCCTTAAGGGCACAAGCGGCGCCGATGCCGGTGCCGCCCCCGGTCACGATTACCGACCGTGCCTCGAGGGATCGAGTCGTCATTATTACGCTCCTTTTTGGCTGCGCACTGGGAAAGGTTGGTTGCTACTTCGGCGGGAAGCGCAGCGCTGCATCGAGCCGGATGACCTCACCGTTCAAATACGAATTCTGCAAGATCATTTCCACGGCAAGCGCGAATTCCTCCGGACGTCCCATCCGCTTTGGGAACACGACGTCGCCGACGAGGCGCTGCTTCAGCGCCTCTGGCGCGTTCTGGAACACTGGCGTTGCCATGGTGCCCGGTGCGATGGCGCACACGCGAATGCCAAGCGGAGCGAGGTCTCGGGCCATGGGCAGCGTCATTCCCGCGATCGCCGCTTTGGCTGCAGCGTATGCCAACTGACCGGCTTGGCCTTCGAGCCCCGCGAGCGAGGACGTGTTGACGATGACGCCGCGCTGGCCGTCAGTGTCCGGCTCGTTGGCGGCCATGGCTGCGGCCACCAACCGACTGACATTGAAGGTGCCAGCGGCGTTGATCGCCATGGTGTACGCGAATGCGTCCTTGTCGTGGGGAGTCCCGTCTCTGGCGACCGTTCTTTGGCTCTTGACTCCACCACCTGCGATGTTTACGAGTAGCGCTATCGGGCCCATCTCTCGAGCCGCATCGATGGCGGTGGCGACATCGTCATCGTCGTTGACATCGCCGCCAACAGCGACCGTTTGGTGACCGACCTCCACCGCGAGTGCGCTCGCTCCGTCGGCGTTCCGGTCGAAGATCGCCACGTGCAGGCCGAGACCAACGAGGTGGCGGACAGTAGCGGCGCCAAGGCCGCCGGCGCCGCCGGTGACAATGGCGGAGTGTCCCGCGAGCTCCACGTCCATCAGTGAACGAGCCGGTCACTACCGGCCCAGTAGCGAGCACGCAGTGCTTTCTTATCTGGTTTGCCAAGCGGGCTCATCGGGATCGAGTCCACGATCTCCACAGCTTTGGGTGCATAGTGGGAGCCCTTCCGCTCTTTGACGAGAGCGATCAGCTCATCGATGTCCAGTTTCGCTCCAGGGCGTAGAACGATGACTGCCGTCACGGCTTCGCCCCACTTCTCGTCCGGAGTGCCGATGACGGCGACGGCGGCGACGCCGGGATCGGTCGAGATAACGTCTTCGACCTCGCGGGGGAAGATGTTGAAACCCCCCGAGACGATCATGTCCTTCTTGCGATCTACAATCGTCAGAAACCCGTTCTCGTCTTCGCGAGCGACGTCGCCGGTGTGGAGCCAGTCTCCTTCGAGGGCCTGGCTTGTCTCCTCCGGCTTGTTCCAATAGCCCTTCATCACCAGGGGTCCCCGCACACACAATTCCCCTGGTTGGCCCTTCTGTACTTCTTGGCCGTGATCGTCGAGCAGGCCGACACGAACCCACGGCACCGGTCGACCGCACGACGCCAATCGGTCGAGATCACCGGGATCGTGCTCCTCCTTGCGGAGGACGCAGACCGTCTGTGGGCACTCCGTCTGGCCATAGAACTGGAAGAAGATGGGGCCGAGCTTGCCGATCGCCTCCCGGAGGCGCGCCGGTGACATTGGCGACGCTCCGTAGAAGATTGTCTGCAGGCTGGAGAGATCGGTCTGGGCGAAGCGGGGATGGTCAAGCAGGGCATAGATCATCGATGGCACCAGCATGGTTGTGGTGATCCGATGCCGCTCGATTGCTTCGAGGACGGCGCCGGCTTCAAATCCCGGCACCACGACCATCGAACCCCCGCGCAACAAGAGGGGAACGAACAACGACGATCCAGCGTGGCTGAGCGGCGTGCAGACCAGGTGACGGACCTCATCGGGCCACTGCCACTCCGACACCATGATCTGAGCCATGGCGGCGCTACCGCGGTACGTGTTCATCACCCCTTTTGGCTTGCCCGTCGTCCCCCCGGTGTAGGCGAGCGCGGAGAGATCCTCGGGGTCTAGCCGCGGTCCGACGAGCCGTTGCGGTTCGAACGTGGCGGCCAGGGACACCAGGTTCTCGCCCACGTCAGCCCCTCCGTAGGAAAGCAGCCTCTTGAGTGCCGGTACACGCTCGCGTAACTGGTCAACCCGCTCGGCGAAGGCCGGGTCGAAGACCAACGTTTCGATGGCGGCGTCTTCCAGGACATAGGCGTGATCCTCGAGAGAGCCGAGCGGGTGAAGCGGAGTATTGCGGTAACCGCCGACCATGATGGCTCCCATTGAACAGAGAACCTCCGGTCGGTTCTTCGACAGTGTCGCAATGCCTTTGCCCTGTGCGATGCCTTGCGCCCGAAAGGCCTGCACGTAGCAACTGATCTGGTCACGCATCTGGGCGGCGGTGATCACGTCGCTGTCGATAAAGAGGCAGGGCCGGTCGCCATTTCGATCCAGGGCGGCGATCAACAAGTCGGGAAGGAACCGCGGACGATGGAGGTCGTTCATCGATTCAGTGTGCCATCTGGGCCTGGCGGATGCGCTCCGGGCGAGGTAGCACGGGTCCGGGCTCGAGATGTTCGTCGATCCCCAAGTCGCGAAGGGCGACACGCGTGAGCGGTTCAATGGCGTAGGTCATTTCCAAAAATCGCACGTCGTCGGAATAGCCGGCATCGAAGAGATGACCTCCCACCAACAGGATGATCGCCATCTTCATCGCCTGAAAAGCCCGATACCACGGCCGGTTTCGCGATGCTATGCCGGTGAGCTCTTCCCAGCGAGCTATGAACTCGTCGACCGTCAGCGCACCCGGCCGGGAGGTGAACGAACCGGGCACCGTCCAGAGCACTTCGGCCCAGCCGATATCGGCCAGCGGGTCCCCGATAGTTGCCATCTCCCAGTCAAACACGGCGCTGACCTCAGAGCCTTCGAAGGCAAAGTTTCCAGGCTTGGGGTCACCGTGGACGAGCGTGAGCGCCGGGCTCTGTTCTGGTTGGTGCTCATGCACAAGATCCACCAACCGCTCGAGTGCAGGTAGTGGTCCGCGTTGGACGCGCCGCATCTCTCCGGACCAGTGTTCGAGTTCGCGCTCCAGGTATCCACGGCCGTCGGCGATCGTCTCGAGACCGGTTGCGTGCAGGTCGACGGTGTGGATGGCGGCAATTTGCTCGACCATGCCCTCACACATGCGACGGATGCGCTGGGGGTCGTTCGCCAGCTCGCTGGGCACGCTCCGCTCGTACACGACACCGGGCAGCCGCTCCATGACGTAAAATTCTTGGCCAAGAATGCGACCCGACGGTTCGAGCCAGTACGCCCGGGGAGCTCGGACTGGCGTCCCCTCGAGTCCCCTTAGCACGTCGAATTGGCGCGTGAGGTCGTAGGGCTCGAGCAGACCCGGTGCGGGCGGGCGAATCCGGACGGCGACGTCCTCGCGGTGGTCACCCGCCCCGTCTGTCCAGCTCAACGTCAACAGCAGGGTTTCGGCTGAATGTCCCATCTCGACACGATCGAGCCCGTCGATGCGAACTGCTTGGGCATCAAGGGTTTTGGTGATCCACGACGCGAAGCGGTCTTCGATGTCCATCAGCTGGGCGTGAAACGAATACGGATCTGATCGAACGCCCGGGCGAAGGTTGCCGGGATGATCTTCGGTTCTTCTGGATCGACCAGCTCCCAGTCGGGCATGCGTCGGAGGATTTCCTCGAACATGACTCGGATCTCCAGCCGCGCCAGGTGCGCACCTAAGCAGAAGTGCGCACCGAATCCGAAGGCGACGTGCCGGTTGCCGGTTCTGGTCACGTCAAACACGTCGGGTTCGCTGAATGCCCGGGGATCTCGATTTGCCGAGGGATAGAGCAGCAGGAGCTCGTCGCCGGCGCTGATCAACTGACCGCGGAGCTCGTGGTCTACGGTCGCGGTGCGGCTCATGTTGAGGATAGGGGACACCCAACGGATGAACTCCTCCACAGCGGTCGTCGTTAACAGCTCCGGACGGTCGAGCAGGGCTTTCCGTTGGTCGGGCTGCAGCGTCAACTCCCGGATTATTGAGCCGATCACGGTACGGGTCGTCTCGGCTCCGCCGTCAAGGACGAGGACCGTCTCGTCGAGTACGTGTTTGGTGGTCCATCCCTCAGAGACCCAATGCGATATCAGGTCATCCTGAGGATCGCCGCGCCGTTGCTCTATCAGCGCCACCGTGACTTTCGCCCAGTCCTCCATGACCGGGATGATCTCAGGTGGCGTGACATGCGGTGGACCACTCGGTGACGTCTGTCCAGCCAGCATCATCACCTGTTCCGACCAGTAGCGGACACGTTCCCACATCTCGGGCGGGTAGCCGAGCAGTTCGCATATCACCATCGCCGGTAGACGCGACGCGATGGCTTCGATCGCTTCACACTCACCTAGCGGCACTACGCCGTCGAGGATCTCAGTGACGATCTGGCGAATGTGGTCCTCGTGGTTCCGCACCGCCCGAGGAGTAAAGCCGCGGGACACCAAATTGCGCTGCGCTTGATGGTCCGGATCATCGCGGTTGATCATGGACTCGTCACCCGACTGGTCAAGGTGGGGACGGGAACCCTGGAATGACGAGTACCGTGCGCCGTCACGCTCCACCGTCAGTATGTCGTCATAACGCGAGATCACCCAGATCCTCTGCATCGGATCCCAGAACACCGGCGCTTCGTCCCTAAGCCAGCGATAGCTATTCCATGGATCGACGTAGAACTCGGGATCGAGCACGTTGATGGTCGGTCGGGCATCAAGGTCGGTCATGCGTGTGCTACCCCCCGATCGGATTCAGCAGTCAACCCGAACTCGGGCCACTCACCGGTGATAATGCTCTCCATGATTCCGTAGCCGATCGAGTCACCCTCTCGGACCCGGATCGGCGTATCGCGAAATTGGCCGAGTTGGCCCAGGTGCGCGTCGTCCCAGCAGTCGAGGATGTGCTCTCCGTCGAGATGCATCGAGCCTTTCCACGACCCGTGAATGTGGCCCTTCCATGAGCCGTAACCGGCTGTCTTGAGAAAGAAGCCCGATTGCCCGAGGGCTTCGACCTCGATAACCCGGTCCTCGCCACCGTCCATGACGAGGCGCAGCTCGCCACCTTGAACGAATCGAGTGTGAGGGTCATACCGCATGTGGGGCTCGACCGAGCGCACCCGCCTCTGCGTTCCGTCTCCGTCGTTGATATAGGCCGAGACGTACTTCCATGCGCCGCCCGTGATGAAAATAGCGGTCTCGTAGTAGCTGTTATCGGGTCGGCGGAAAAAAGACGGCGTCCACTTCATGATGCCCGGTGGAGCGCCCGCGCTGCGATCGATGGCGGCTGCCGCACCGATCAAATCGGTCGGCGCGGCGCCGACTCCCTGACGGACACCCCACGAGTGGTCCCGAAAGCCGAAAGCGTTCTCATCCTTGAGGTCGTAGGTCTCGCCGTCGATGGTGATACTGCCGGTCGCCCAACCACCTTGGTGGTAGCGGATCACGTTCACGTCCACACGGTTCGTGCGGTTGTTCCGGACCAGGTTACGCTCCTCGAAAAATGGGGGAGTGACGCCGGAAAGCACCACATCGAAAGAGATCGGCTGCACGGCGTTGGGTTCGAGCCGCACCCGCACTTGCCGTAGTGGCTCTATGACTTCGTACACGATTGGGCCGATAGCAGTATCTTCCGGCGCCGACTGAAGCTCACGGCTGCCGCGAACTGTCCATTGCTCGCGACCGCGGGAAACTCCAGCGAAACCGTCGATGACCCCCCGGTTGTGATATTTGCCTAGACCCAGGTCCAGCTGAACCGATCCGTCCGTGCGCGCGATCGAGACCCAAATCTTCTCCGTCCACGAGTATTCCGACTCGGCCACCGTCGCGAATGTGTCAACGATTTGGTGATTGAGCGTCTCGTCAGCGCCCAGCAACGGGCCGATATCGCGAATGGCCATTTCGCTATCCCAATGGGGCCCGAGTCCAGGGCGGACTAGCCGCCGCGGCTACCCACATCTTCCCAATGCCTCTAGCGACCAAGTTCGTGAGCCTCCATCCATTGCGAAGTCCAGCAGGCCCCAGCCGCTTGCCAACTGCCGCCTCACATCAAGTATGACATCGATTTCAATATCGAGTCGGGTGGGAGGTCGAGTCGGAACTCCCCCCGAACTTTGGGAACCGCGACTCATCCTTATGTTCAACCGCCGAGTTCGAATATGAGGATGACATGGCCGGGCCGATTCATTCGGCCGCACCATTTCCGGGCAGGTGACGCGCCCAGTCAAACGGTACGAGCGTGCGGAATGGGGCAGCCAGCAGTCCCTCGGCGTCACTGGTCGCCCAGCGCTGGCGCAATTGCTCCCCGAGTCGCTGAGCTGTAGCCACGGGATCATCGTCCAGATAGCAATACGTGATTTGCATGCCGCGGTTGTCTGTCGAATATGGTTCTGGGGCGAGTGCGCCGTGGTACCACCAGACGCCGGCCACTCCTGGGACCTGGGCCAAGGAGTCGGCGGGAACCTCACCTGTTTCGATGATGAGGTAAACCCCCTGCGCCGGGCGCCAAGGGATTACGTCCGCGCCTGCGACAGCATGCGGGGCAGCCACCTTTCCCGCCACGTTGGCGGTCATGAATTCCACAGTGGGGAGTCGCAGTGGCATGCGGCCGCCCTCGTGAAGCGCAGCGCCCAGCTGGCTGAAGGGGGGTAGGGCCGCCGGGTCACTAAAAAGATAGGTCATGACGTGGTCGACCGCGTCGTAGCGTTCAGTGCTCGCGGCCCGGGCAGCCCGACACGTAGGGGTCGAGACGAGCCGTAGGGAGTTGCGTAGTCCGGCCAGCCGGTACTGTTCGGGCCGGTGGTCTAGGGAATGCCAAGTGATGTACTCGGCGTCCCGACCCTCGGGCTCGCGTGCCGAGAGAGAGATGAAGGCTAACCGTATGTCCGTTGAGCCTGTGGCGAGCACATCCGGCAGTTGGTCAGTGGGTGTTCCCTCAAGGTGCATCACAAAACCCTAACCGAAACAAACCGATATCGATATTGACATTTGCGGGCGGCCCTTGCTGGATGAAAATTGTTGACATCAATATCGATTCTGATAGCGTGCGATCAAAGCCGTTGGAACAGAGTCGGAACAGAGTCGGCGCTTCGCCAAATCCGGGACGATGAGTGAGGGGAGCGTGGAAGAGTTGACCACGAGCGAAATCGAAGAATTGCAAGCGGTTGTTCGCCGTCTCGAAGACGAGTCAGCCATCACTCGTCTGATCTTGTCGTACGGACCAGCGGCAGACGGCAGATTGGCGTCATTTGCCGGGTCGTTGTGGTTGGAGGACGGTGTCTACGACTGGGACGCCGACGGGAGTCCCCATGAAGGCAGCGCCGGGGTCGAGGCGATGCTGCAAGCCGACCAACATCGAGGACTCGTCGAAGAGGGCGTGGCGCATTTCGCAGGCCCTCCGTTGATCGATCTCGAAGGAGACAGTGCGACGGTGCTCACGTACTCCTTGATCATGCGAAGAGAGGGTGATCGGCACTATCTCTGGCGGGTCAGTGCAGTCCGCTGGGACGTGGAGCGAGCAGAGGGGCGATGGCGCATTCGGCGCCGAACCAACCGGCTACTCGATGCGTCGGGCGTCGGTCACCGTCTCTTTCGCCAGGCTATGCAGGAGTTGTTCGAGGAGGCTTCGTAATGAGTGGACGCCTGGAAGGTAAGGTCGCCATCATTACGGGGGCGAGCACGGGACTCGGTCCGGTGATGGCCTCAATGTTCGTGCGGGAGGGAGCGCGGGTGCTCCTGGCAGCCCGCCGAGAAGATCTGGTCCGAGAGGCGGCGGTCGCTGCGGGAGGCGGCGCCATCGCCATGCGGGCCGACGTCACGAACGAAAAGGATGTCGAGGCCATGGTGGCGCGCGCCGTGGAGGAATTCGGGCACGTCGACGTCATGTGCAACAACGCGGCGGCACCAGGAAAGGACTTGTGGGTCTGGGAGCAGACGCTCGAGAACTGGTACGACACAATTGGCGTCGACGTCACGGCCGCGATGCTGTGCACCCGGGAGGTCTTGAAGCAGTCAATGTTGGAGAGGCGCACGGGCGTGATCTTGAACTTCTCGTCAACGGCTGCGTACAGCGGAATGGTTCGCAAGTCCCACTACGTCACGGCCAAAGCCTCCCTGCGGGCCTTCACCAAGGTCGTTGCGCTGGAGGTCGGCCAGTACGGCATCCGGTGTAACTGCATTGTGCCCGGAAGTATCGACACCGAACTGTGGCAGAACTGGGTCGCCCGCATGGCGAAGGAGCACGATGTCGACTTCGATACCGAGCGGACACGCCTTCTCCAAGGCGTCGCGTTGCGCGACATCTCCTCGACCGAGGATGTAGCAAATCTGGCCTTGTTCTTGGCGAGCGATGAGGCTCGGACCATTACGGGGCAATCGGTCCCAGTCGATGCCGGCGGCTATATGCAGGGCTGATGGACTACGGGTTATCGACGATCCACTGAGCCAAGAACGAGCGCGTTACCACGCGCTCATGAGGAGTAGACGCGAGGTCGTTGGCGAGGAGTTCGGTCACCCCGCTCGTTCGAAACCGCTCTATTCCTGCCTCTACCTGTTTCTCGTTGCCGACGAGAGCGATGTCGGCGATGGAGGCGACGTTCTCACGCTCTAAGGCAGCCCGATAGGAAGGCATCGTTTCAAAAGATCCGAATTGGCGAGCAATCCGATCTCGCGCAGCTGCTTCATCGTCGGTTACGACAATGGGAACGCCAAGAACGATCCGACTAGGAGTCGCTCGTCCCGCGGCCGATGCACTCTTTTGAAGGGTTGGAACCGTCAGCTGCGCCACCGTGTTCGGGCCTACCGTCCATAGGACGACACCGTCCGCATGTCTTCCGGCAATTTCGAGTGTTCTTGGGCCGAGAGCAGCACAGAGCACCGGGACCGGGCGTTCTGTGACGATTCGGATCGTCGTCG
>ODAK010001210.1_pt1 | contig 28838 bp, 30 predicted proteins | sample 1539591 | NCBI WGS metagenome assembly ODAK01 (sample SAMEA3539303, study PRJEB22396) | soil metagenome | biome: tundra; feature: field; material: soil | place: USA | collected 2010-05 | depth 0.15 m
AGTCTCAACCGCCGCGGTCGCGCTACATACCGCTATCGGGGTGTTCGAGCTTGTCTCCCCTAGCGGCAGCTCACGTCGACCGCTCGCGAGGATCGCGACAGATGCGCGTTGCCCGAGTTGACAACAAGCGTCATTCCCGCGTCGTAGTGCTGCCCGGGGCACCAAGCCGCCACGTCCCGCGCAGGATGGGCGGCGGACGGAGGCCAGCGCGCGAGCGCGCCTCCTCCGACCCGACATCGCTGAAGCCGGGTAATGCCGGTGCAGGAAAGCGGCTTCAGTTCAAGACGAACGCAGCAAGTAGCAGGGGCTCCCTGCCACGCGTGAATATCCAGCAGCACACGCCGGTTGAGCCAGCTCCTTCGACCGCTGGTCGCAGCTGGCGCGTTGGCAGCTGCCTCACCACTCCGACGGGTTCACGCGGTACAGCTCAGCGAGCTCGCCGTAGACGGCGGGCGCCTCCGCCGCGAGCTCCTGCGGCCGCTCGAAGAACACTTCCGTCACGACCGCGAAGAACTCGGCCGGATCGCTGGCGCCATAGGCGTCGATTACTGTCGACGGCTCATGTCGCAGCCGCTCGAAGGCTTCACTCATTACCGTCGCCCAGCGCCGCCTCTTCGCAGGACTTGGCCGCCACGGCCGACCATCAGCCAGCCCTGAGTCCTGGTCAATCTGATGGGCGAACTCGTGCAGTGCTACGTTGCGCCCATCGGTCGGGTCGGCTGCACCGGCCACCACCTCCGCCCAGGAGAGAATCACCTGACCTTGGGTCCAGGACTCGCCGGCCAGCGTGCGCCGTTGCTTTTGCACCAGACCTGCGCCCAGCGGTCGCTCGCGGTTAGCGATGAACGCATCCGGGTAGACCAGGATCTGTCGGAGGCGCGGATAGCAGTCCGGTCGCTGGTGCCCGAGCAGGAGCAGACAGGCCTGGGCTGCGATCGTGACTCGCACCTCGTTGGTGATGGCCTGGCCCTGGCAGCCAATGAAGGGCTTCTCAGCGACGAAGACCTGGATGTGGCCCTTGAGTCGAAGCTGCAGCTCGGACGGCAAGCGCGCCACGATCGGCACGCGGCGGCGCAGGATTCGCCGCCATGTCGCCGGGAACGGCCGTGCCCGGAGCTGCGCTCGCCGGCGCTCCGTCAACCAAGGTTGCCCGAGCAAGGCAGCCACCGCCAGGAGCGCCACGGTGGCCAACAAAAGCATCGGCAGCACGGCGCTGACGGCTGCGGAGGTCATCCGCCGCAGATGAGCCCGCGGCGGATCAATTCAAGCGCGGCGGCTCGAGCGCGAAAACAACCATCTCGGTCGTCGTTGATCGTACGGGCGCCAGAGCTCGCACATGACCCTGCGTGTGCAAAGCTGCGCAGCGGTCGCTGGTCAACTGCCGCCATAGCCGGTCTATGCGTGCGTTCGCTTTCGGGCGAGCACACCCGATCAAGGCGTTGCGTTTTGCATGCGCAACTGCACCGCCGCCGCGGTCGTGGCCGAAGGCTTGCCGAGGCGCGCTGTAGGCACACCGCGAGAACGCACATATTCACGCACTTGGATCGCGCGTTGCAGAGCCAACTGCGTCGTGCCGATCGCATCATCCGGCGCCGCCAGCAACGGCATTTGGGCGAGCGGCACGCGGCGCAGGCTCTCGGCCACCTTGTCTAGCACTGCGGCAAGTGCCGGCTTCACGCCGCTGCGCCCCGGCTCGAAGCAGAACTCGCGTGGCACATCGACGGTAATGGCGCCATCACTGCGCTGCCCTATGAGCACCGGCGTCCCCCGGAACCACGATCCCAGCCACTGCCGCTCGACGGCCAAGGCGGCCGCCACGGTAGTTTTCTGTTCGGCGGTCGTCGTCCCAGAGGGTGTGGGCGGCGCCACGCTGGTGCACCCCCAGACTGCGAGCACAACAACAAGCGTCAAGGCAAACGATCGCATGGTCGGGGGTACGGCAAGCGTGGGCGAAGACACGCCTGCGCAGCGCCACTATCGTACGCGTCGCTCGTGCTCAGCGAGAAGCCGGTGCGGATGTCGATCCTGTCGGCAACGCCGACCCGCGCCATTGCGGGGAGTTCGTAGCGCGCCTTGCCTTGCGTTCGAAGTACCGCCGCTCGAGCCGACATGCGGCGCGTACGAGGCCTTGTCGAAGGCAACCAGACTCGCGCCGTGATCGCGAGCCTTCTCGGCGAGCCGGGCGTCGAAGCGCTGTACGACACCAACGGCCGCTGGGATCTGCTGGCCGAGCTGCGCGCAGAGACGATGACCGAGCTGTCCGACGTCTTGGAGCGAGTGCGCCTGAGCAAGGGCATTGCCAACACCGGGACCAGCATCCTGCTTGGCACGTATCGTTGAGGGGCGATGCGATTCTTCGATGCGGCGGCAACACGCGAAGCGCTGCCTTTCGATCGGCTCGTTCCAGCGTTGCGAACGGTGTTCACCTCGGGTTGCGACGCGCGGCCGCGGCAGGGGCACGAGATCGTGTCACCAGGCGGCGGCCGACTCACCTCGCTGATCATGCCGGCGTGGCTGGCGGGCCGCTACTATGGCATCAAGATCATCAACATCGCGCCGGGCAACGCCGCGCGCGGCCTGCCGGGTCTGCACGCGAGCTACCTGCTGCACGATGCGATCACCGGCGTGCCGCTGGCGCTGATCGACGGCAACGAGCTCACGACGCGTCGCACGGCCGCCGCCTCGGCGCCTGCCGCTTCCTGGCTGGCGGGTCCCGACGCGCGGCATTTGCTCGTGGTCGGCGCCGGAAAGGTCGCCCGGCTGTTGCTCGACGCCTATCGGGCCGTTCGTTCGTTCGATCGATCGCGTGTCGGTCTGGGCGTGCTCTGCCGAACAGGCAGAGGCCTTCGCCGGCGAGCTTCGAACCCGGAACATCGCTGCCATGGCGGTACCTGATCTCGAGGCGGCGGTCGGCCATGCCGACATCGTCAGTTGCGCGACGCTGGCCATGACCCCGTTGATCCACGGCCGGCGGCTTCGCTCCGGCAGCCATCTTGACTTGATCGGCAGCTTCACGCCCTCCATGCGAGAAGCCGCCGACGATTGTTTCGTCGATGCCGCGCTCTACGTCGATACCGAGGAAGCACTGCGCAAGAGCGGCGATCTGCTCGAGCCGATGAAGCGTGGCGTGCTCGACCCCGCTGACGTGCGCTGCACGCTGACGACCCTCGCGCGCGGCGAGGCGAGCGGCCGGCGCGCTGCGGACGAGCGAACCATCTTCAAGTCCGTTAGGAACGGCGCTCGAGGATCTTGCCGTGGCCATCGAGGTCTTCGAACGCCCGCACGTCGCGGTCTAGCCCATCGTCATCAGGCTCGCGTTTCCGCCGGCCGCCGCGGTGTTGACGCTCAGCGAGCGCTCGAGCACCAGGCGCTCCAGAGGGATGTCGACATCGCCGGGCCGAAGACCGGTGACGCTGACGATGGGCCCGGCTCGCCCGGCGACAGCGCGGCAGACGGCAAGCAATTCGGCCGGCTCGCCGTGATGAAGGACGGCATCGAAGCCGATCATCTCGCGAGTCCAGTCCTGTACGAGCGCGACGCGATCTCTTGCCTCGCCGGGAAGACGTGCCCACATCGGCTGCGCGCCGACGGGCCACAGGGCCCGGCTGCCCACGGCGAGCACGGCCGCCAGCTGCAGCAGTCGATCTGCCTCGTCGCGAGCCAGGCATAGAACCGCTTCGCGCGGCGACATGGCATACAGGTTGGCTTCGCCGGTGGGACCGGCGAGCGTGCGCCAACCGCCGACGGGCGATTGGGCGATGAAGTGATCGCATTGCGCGGCGAGCGCCGCGCGATTTTCCGCGAGGGCCCAGTGTCGAAGCGCCAGCAGCGCCACATCGGGCTCGCTCGTGCCCACGTCCAGCCCGCGCAGCGGAGGCAATGCGTCTGTTCCGGACTGCTCGACGGCCTTGCGTGCAGCGCCGCCGGGGCGCGCAGCCAGCAAGCGCAGCAGATAGAGCGGGCCGCCGGCCTTGGGGCCCGTGCCCGACAAGCCTTCGCCGCCAAACGGCTGCACGCCGACGACCGCGCCGACGACATTGCGATTGACATAGACGTTGCCGACATGCGCGGCACCGACCACCTGCAGCACGGTCTCGTCGATGCGCGTGTGCACGCCGAGCGTCAGTCCATAGCCGGTAGCGTTGATCTGTTCAAGAAGATCGGGCAACTCCGCGCGGTCGAAGCGCAGCACGTGCAGCACCGGGCCGAAGATCTCCCGCTCCAGCTCGGCCAGGCTGTCGATCTCGATGAGGGTCGGCGCGACGAAGGTGCCGCGGCGGGTTACGTTCGGATCGGCCGCAGGTGGACGGGCGACACGTCTTCCCTTGGCGCGCATCGATTCGACATGGCGCTCGATGCCAGCGCGCGCGTCCTCGTCGATCACAGGGCCGACGTCGACCGACAGCGCGCGTGTGTCGCCCAGTTGCAGCTCGCGGACGGCGCCCTCCAGCATCTCGATCAGTCGATCGGCCAGTTCGCGCTGCACGCAGAGCACGCGCAGGGCCGAGCAGCGCTGGCCGGCACTGTCGAAGGCGGAGCTGACCACGTCGGCCACCACCTGCTCGGCGAGTGCCGACGAATCGACCACCATCGCGTTCTGACCGCCGGTCTCGGCGATCAGGGCCACCGGCCGGCCGTGCGCCCCGAGGCGTCCGGCCAGCGTTCCCTGCAGCAGGCGGGCCACTTCCGTCGAACCGGTAAAGAGCACCGCCTGCACGCGGGCATCGGCGACTAGGGCGGCGCCGACGGTTTCGCCTCGGCCGGGCAAGAGCTGCAACACGGCACGCGGCACGCCCGCGGCCCACAGGGCGCGCACGGCTTCGGCCGCCACCAGGGGCGTCTGCTCCGCCGGCTTCGCGAGCACCGGGTTGCCGGCGGCCAGCGCTGCGGCGACCTGGCCGGTGAAGATGGCTAGCGGGAAATTCCAGGGGCTGATGCAGACGACCGGCCCCAGCGGCACGTGGCTGGAGTTGTCGAAATCACGCCGCACCTGCTGCGCGTAATAGCGCAGGAAGTCGACCGCTTCACGCACTTCGGCCACGGCGTTGGCGCAGGTCTTGCCGGCTTCGCGCACGAGCAAGGTCAGAAGTCGCTCGGTGTCGGCCTCGAGGATGGTGGCGCCGGCCTCGAGGATAGTGGCGCGCTCGCAAGGGGGGGTCGCGGCCCATGCGGCAGCCGCATCGGCCGCACACGACAACGCCGCTTGCACATCCTCGGCCGTCGCTTCGCGGCAGGAGCCGACCACGTCGCCCCGATCGGCCGGGTTGAGAACGGGTTGCGGTTCGCCGCCGTGGGCATCGACACCGAGCAGCGGCGCCGCGGACCAGGGCACCGCCGCATGCGCGGCGAAGGCTTCGCCGATTGATGCCAGGCGCGTTTCGCTCGCCAGGTCCAGCCCGGCCGAGTTCGTGCGTTGGGCGCCGTAGATATCGCGCGGCAAGACGATGGCCGGGTGGGAAAGGCCGAGGGTTCCCTCCTGTGCCGCCAGTTGTTCGACCGCGCGGACCGGCTCTTGCACCAGCTCTTCGAGCGAGACGGCATCGCTGGCGATGCGGTTGACGAACGAGGTGTTGGCGCCGTTCTCGAGCAGCCGGCGAACCAGATAGGCCAGCAAGGTGTCGTGTGTGCCGACGGGCGCATAGATGCGGCATGGTCGAGCCAGCTTGCCCTCGGCAACCGGCCCCACCACCTGCTCGTAGAGCGGCTCGCCCATGCCGTGCAGGCACTGGAACTCGTACTGTCCGGCGTAATAGCTCGGGCCGGCCAGCGTGTAGACGGCCGCGAGCGTATGCGCGTTGTGCGTCGCGAACTGCGGATAGATCTGTTCAGGCGCGGCGAGGAGCTTGCTTGCAGACGCGATGTAGGCGACGTCGGTGTAGGCCTTCCTCGTATAGACCGGGTAGCCGTCCTGCCCGTCGATCTGGGCGCGCTTGATCTCGCCATCCCAATAGGCGCCCTTGACCAGCCGGATCATCAAGCGGCGGTGGCTGCGCCGCGCGAGGTCGACGAGCCAGTCGATGACCGCCGGGCAGCGCTTCTGGTACGCCTGGATCACGAAGCCGATGCCGTTCCAGCGGGCCAGCGCGGGCTCGAAGCAGAGTCGCTCCAGCAGGTCGAGCGAGAGCTCGAGCCGGTCGGCCTCTTCGGCGTCGATGTTGAGGCCGATGTCGTAGCGGCGGGCCAGCTCGGCGAGTTGCAGCAGGCGCGCATAGAGCTCCTTCATGACGCGCTCGACCTGCGAGCGGCAGTAGCGCGGGTGCAGCGCCGAGAGCTTGATGGAAATGCCTGGGCCGTCGTAGATCCCGCGCCCGGCCGAGGCGCGACCGATGGCATGGATCGCCTCCTCGTACGAAGCGAGATAGGCCGCGGCGTCACGGGCCGTCATCGCCGCTTCACCGAGCATGTCGTACGAATAGCGGAAGCCCTCGGCTTCGCGCCTTCGCGCATTGGCGAGGGCCTGCGCGATGGTCTCGCCGGTGACGAACTGCTCGCCCATCAGCCGCATCGCCATGTCGACGCCCTTGCGGATCAACGGCTCGCCGCCACGGCCGACGATGCGCCGCAAGGCCGAGCCGAGACCGACATCGCTGTGCGTGGCGACGAGCCGGCCGGTGAGCAGCAGGCCCCAGGTCGCGGCGTTGACGAATAGCGACGGACTGTTGCCGAGGTGCGATTGCCAGTTTGCGGTGCTGATCTTGTCGCGGATCAGTGCGTCTCTGGTTGCGGCGTCCGGAATGCGCAGCAGCGCTTCCGCGAGGCACATCAGCGCGATGCCTTCGTTCGAGCTGAGCGCGAACTCCTGCAGCAGTCCCTGCACGAGGCCGGCGCGGCCCGACTCCCGCGCCCGTTCCCGCACGCCGCGCGCGATGCGCAGCGCCAGCCGATGGGTCGTCTCTTCGGCCGCAGGCCCCAGGCGAGCCTGTTCGACAAGCCCTGGCAGAAGTTGCGGCTCGGGAAGCCGCGTTGCTGCCGTGACTGCGGCGCGAAGCGACGAGCCAAGCAGGCGGGGCGTCAGGGCGTTCCGCTGTGCCAACACACGGTCTCTGGCGTTCATCGCACTCGATCAGGCAGGGATGGTTTCGCGCACGATGATGGCCGGGCGCGGGATCGCATGCTGCCTATGCTGCATCGGGCGATGTTCGGTAGCCGACGTGGACGCAGCGAGTGTCAGTCCCGCGTGCGTCCACCCTTGTAGGAGGTCATTCCGTCAGTTCGAGCGCCGCCGCTTCCGCCGGGCCAATCCCTCACGAAGGTGCACGACGGTGCAAGCCTCTCGCCGGCTTCGACCGACGCAATCGGTGGACGCCTTCTCAGATCACTCCTTTGCCCTTCTGAACGCGTCCCCCTTGCTGGACGACGTGCCACAACTCGTGCGCGAGCAGATTGTTGTCCTTGCTGGCTCCGGGGGCGAAGACAATGTCGTTCCCGGATACATAGGCCTTGGCGCCGATCTTCGCGACGCTCGCGTCTTCGTGGATGCGCACCTTGGAGAAGTCCTTGCCGAAGGCCGTCTCCGCAGCGGTACGCACGTCAGACGCCAACGCGGTGCCGGCCCCGGATTTCTCAAGCGGCGGGACGTCCACGACCTTGGCGCCCGGCTTCGCCTTCGCCTTCGCCTCGAACATTTCGATCAGCTTCTTCACGTCGGCCATGTGTGCTTCTCCTTTTGGGACTCAAAGTATCGCCAGCCAAGCAAAAATCGGCAAGGGCTGGGCCGCTAGCCGCTGGCAGCATCGCCCTGCAGAGCCTCGCCAACGCCTGCGACCAGGAGGCGTGCTACGGCGTCGTCGACGCTGCCAGTTTCCAAGATGGTTTGGCTTGCGCTTGCGAGCGATGGCGCGAGCAACGCGAACACAGGATCCTTCAGCCGCGCGAGGATGAGCGTGACGTTGGCGCGCGCCTGTTCAGCCGCAAAGTCCCTCAACGCCTCGATGGAGGTGCCGTCCAGGTCGGGGGTCTCCTCCAAACTGAGCACCAAGCCGCGTGGCTGCGCGGCAGCGATGCGTACGCGGATATCCGTCAACACCCGCTCGACGTTAGCGAAAAACAACGGCGCCTCGGGTCTCAGCACGAGCAGTCCGGCGATGGGCAGGGCATTCGGATGTTGGCTGCAACTCAGGAAATCATGTCCGGCACCCACCCGACCCAACTCGCTGACGCGCGGCTCGGATAGGCTGCGCAATGTCATCACCAGACTGATGGCGATGCCCGCCAGAAGACCATCGAGCACGCCGAGCAAGATGACAGCCAGCGCCGCCGCGACGACCACTACGCGATCGCGTCGCCACTCGAAATACGGGCGGAATGCCGACAGTGTCAATGTGTGCGACACCGCGTGGATCACGACGGCGGCCAATACCGGCTCCGGCGTTTGCTCGATGAAAGGCAGGAAGACCGCTACCAACAGCAGAACTACCGCTGCAGCTATCCACGCCGACTTCCCACTCATCGCGCCCGCTGCCTCGTTGGCCGAAGTCGCCGAATACCCGGCGCCGACCGGCAGCCCGTGGAGGAGTCCGGACACAAAGTTGGCACCCCCGAACGCGAGAAGATCCCGGTTGGGCGAGATCTCGTCACCGTGTTTGAGGGCCATGCTGCGGATGGCCCCGTAGCTCTCGGCGAATAGGAGGAGAAGCACCGCCAGCGACAGCTCGCCTAAGCGCAGCCAGTGGTCGCGCGACAAGTCCGGCAGATTCGGTACCGACAGCGACAAGACAATCGGACCCACCAGACCGACGGCGTGCGATTTGACGTCGAACCACTGTCCGATCAGGGTCCCCGCCGCGATCACAAACAAGGCGCCAGGCAGCTTGCGAAAACGGGATAGGGCCTTGAGCGCCAGCAATGCGCCGAGGCCGAAGGCCACGCCGGTCCAGTTCCAATGCGGCAGCTGCGAGAACATCTCGTATGTAAAAGCCAGCAACGCGGTGGCCTGGGGATGAGCCCCATTCATCTCGGGCAGTTGCTTCAGGACGATCGCAATGGCCAGTCCGAACGAAAAGCCTCGAAGCACCGGCTTGGAGATGAAGTTGCAGATCGAGCCCAGCCGGGCGACACTGGCAAATACAAATGCCACGCCGGTGGCCATGACCAGACCGGCCGCCAACATTGCCCGCATGGCAGCATCTGGCCCCGCGATCGACAACGTCGCGGCACCCAGCACGGCGGCCGAAGACGACGTCGCTGACACGATCGCGAAGCGCGATCTGCCAATCAACCCGTAGACAACCAGACCCGCGAACAGTCCCAGGACGCCGGCTTGAGGCGGAAGATTGGCGATGCCGGAATAGGCAACCGCTTCTGGTAGCAGCAATCCCGCCATCGATACACCGGCCACCAGGTCGGCCAACCAGATCGAACCGTCTGGGTTCGACCTATCGGCTAGGCCCATCAGCGTGCTGCCGAAGCCGTTGCTGGCGTCACGCCAGACCAGCCCGGCAGGTAGCGCGCGAGCGGACTTCTTGCCAGACCCAGTCCTTCGCGAACGGCAATCTCCATCGACTTTTCGATCTGCCCAAGGGTGATGTGCGGGCGCAAATAGTCGGCCCATAGGAATTCGGCAAAGGGCGCGGTGTCCTTTGCATAGCCTCCGGCGTTGCGCAGGAATCCCGCGAGGCTGCGGTAGGGATCATCGACGAGTCGCGAGATACCGGTCGGGATCGCATCGAATGCGCGCCGTTCGCCCGATTGGTCAAATGGATGTGCCCAGTCTTGTTGCTCCATGAAGCGCCAAAAAACCGCGGGCTCCAAGTAGGACAGGTCGTCCAGAACCATCACTCTGACTCGCTCAACGCCTTCCTCGAGAAGCGCAAGACCCAGATGGTGGTGGTCAACGATGTGGTAACGAGCCCGCGGTCCGACTACGGCGGGAAACCAGTGCGAATCAAGCAGCTTGCGCTTGGCCTTCTTGGCTAAACGCGCCCATTGGGTCCGTTTTTGCGCCACTTCGGCAAAGCCGGCGGTGATCTGCGTGGGCCGCAGCCTGGCGAGATCGACCTCGACAAATGGATGATGTTCCGTTGCGGACATGATCTGGCTCCTTCCGTGGAGGGCATGGAGTCCGCGATCCTCACCGCGGCTCGCTCAGGCGAGGTTCGAAGTGCGGCGTGAAAAGAATTCGATCTTCGAGCGAAGGTCTGGATCGTTCCCACGCGGCGCGTGCCCCGAATGCACGGAAATTATCCATCCCGGCCCTGGAGCAGGTTAGGCGCTCGGATCCCTTCGAGCCGGCGCCTTCAGAAGGACCACGTTCCGGCGACGTAGGCGACCCGCCGCGTCGGCGGTTGCGCGAGCACGGCGCTCGATGGGCCGCCATAGACGCGCACGCCGCCATCGAATCGCACGCGATCGCCCTGCCAGCCGAGCGACGCAGTGACGACGCGGCCGGCATCGGTCGGCGTGTAGAGCATGTCGAGGGCAGGTTGCCACTTGTCGTGCTGCCAGCTGGCCCGTGCGTAGAGGTTGGCGCGGCGCAGGCTGGTCGAGGCGTTGAACGCGTCGGCCTGCCAGGCGAAGTTGCCGGCGACGGCGCTCGCCGGCGCCTGGCCGCCGATCAGCGTTGCGAGCCGCTGGTTGCGCGCGTTCCAGTCGGCCCACTGCCCGTTCGAGAGCGCCGTGCCGTCCCACCACGCTTCGCCGAGGAGGCTGAGCTGGTCGACATTGGTCCATGTGCCGCCGACGAGAAGCTGCGCCGCGTGCCGGACCGTCGCGTTGGCCCACGGGTCGCCGCGCGTGAGGCCGGCCGGCGCCACGGCGACGGCGGCGTCGTCGATGGCCAGGCTGTCGGCGGCATTCAGATAGCGCGCCGAGGCGTGCAGCTCGACCGACTCGCTCGCCACCCACGCGGTCGCGGCGCCGACGCTTGCTCCGGTGTGCGCGCCGATGCGGGCGAAGCCGTGCCAGTCGACCGGGCCGTCGCGCCGGTAGACGCGGCCGGCGAGGGCCGGCTCCGCAGCGCCGCGCGCCGAGAGCGGATGCATCGGATTGACGAGGACGAACGACCACGCGGTGCTGGCATCGAAGCGCTCGGCGACCAGCAGCGGCCGGCCCTCGGGCGTTGTGTCGAGGAGCAGGCGGCGCGGCTCCTGCTCGACCACGTCGTTCGGTCGAAAGGCGTAGCCGACGTCCCAGGCGACGATCTTCTTGCCGGCGCTGAACTGCCAGTCGCTGCGGCTGCCCGACCAGTAGAGCTCGTCGAACCGACCCTGGGCCCGAAGCCGGTCGCCCTCCTGCCGCTCGGCCTGTAGCGCCGCGACGCCGGTCAAGCCATAGCCGCTCGCGCGCAGCTCTGCGTCGATCTCCGGCCCGGATCGTGGCACCGAGGCGATGCCGGGCACGAGGGAGTTCGCGGCGGCCAGCGGGCCGCGCGCCGCCGCGGCCTGCTCGAGGTACTCCGGCCGGACGTAGCCGCTGAAGTCGGCCGCGCCGCATGGCCCGGCGCAGGCGAGCGCGAGCACGACAGGCCTGGCGCACCGCGCGAAGCTCATTCGAGCGACGGGTTGCGGGCGAGGAACATCGGGTTCAGCCAGGCCTCGGGAACGGTGTGTTCCTTCCTCGCCAGGTAGCGGACCTGCGTCTCCTTCTTGTTGGTGAGCTGGTCGCTCAGCAGCATCTCGGTCACGGCGGTCGGCGCGGCTGGCCGGTCCATGACGAAGCGCGCCCGTTTGGCGAGCTTGTCGGACTGCACGTAGAGGTCGGCGTGGACGGGCTCGTGCCGCGCCTTGCCGATCCAGAGCTCGATGCGCTGGTAGGTGACGCCCTTGCGGCTGGCCTGCAGGCTCAGGTGCTGGCACAGCTGCGCTGGCTCGCCGCACGGCTCTTCGCCGGCGACGGCGCCGCCGTAGTCCTCGGCCCAGCTCATCGTCGCGATGTCGCCGGTGCTGGCGTCGCCGAGGAGCTTTTGCATCGGCGTGATGCGCAGCGGTCGCTGGCTGCCGGGCATGAGCAGCCAGAAGTCGTCGCCGAGCATCAGCACCTTCTGGCCCTTTTCGGCCGGGCTTTGCATGAGGACGAGCGACTGGTGTTTCGCCTGCGCGAAGACGACGTAGCGGCGCTCCTTGTCGGGCGTGCCGTCGGCGTTGAAGACGCTGATCTGCGTGTCGACCTGCATGTTCTCGCTGCTCATGCGGTACTTGTCGGCGGCCTTGAGCAGCGCGCTCACGTCGTCGGCTTGCGCCTGCGCCGCGGCCAGCGTGAGCGCGACGGCAGCGATGCAGTGGTTTGCGAGCTTCATAAGGAGACCTCCGGGATTCAGGTGTGCGCCAGCGCCTCGACCACCGGGATGTGGACCGTCTTGCGCGCGATCCAGGCCGAGGCCAGCATCGAGACAAGGACCATGGCCAGCACGGTGAACAGGTACATCAGCGGGTCGATCGCGGTATTGAGCGGGTAGCCGCGCGAGCTGCCCGGCGGCGGCGGCATCTGCACCGGGACGATGTAGAGCAGCAGCGAGACGCCGAGCGCGATCAGCGCACCGACCAGTGCGCCGACGCCGCCGAGCACCATGCCTTCGAGCGCGAGCGTGCGCAACAGCTGCGAGGGCAGCGTGCCGAGCGCCCGCAGGGTTCCGATCTCGCGGGTGCGCTCGACGATCGCCATCGCCATCGCGTTGGCGACGACGAAGACGACGATCACGCCGATGATGAGGCCGAGCGCGCCGAAGATGCGGTTGTAGAGTCCGCGCACCGAGCTGTAGAAGAACGCTTGATCGAGCCAGGTCTGGACGATGAGCTTGGGGTTCGCCGCGGCGATGCGCTGCTGCGCGCCGGTCGTCGCTTCCATGCTCTTCAGGAAGACGCCGAGCGTCGAGACGCGCTTCGTGTTGAGCAGCTTCTGCGCCGTGCCGATGTCGGTGTAGACGAGGCGCTTGTCGATATCGGGAACGCCGGTTGAGAAGACGCCCTTGACCGTCACATCGAGGGCGTTGAGGGCGCCATCGGTCGTGCTCGCGAGCAGCGTGAGGCCGCTGCCGGGCTTGGCCTTCATGCTCTTCGCCAGGCCTTCGCCGAGCATCACCTCGGCCTGCGCCGCGTCGGAGGTGAGAACGTCGCCGGCGAGCATGCTGAGGAAGGGCCCCTTGACCGCAAACTCGTTGTCCGGATCGACGCCGGTCGCGAGCATGACAGTCGACTTGTCGCCGTTGCTGACGAGGCCGCTGAAGGCGATTCGCGGCAGCACGTGCCGGACGTCGGGGTCGGCCTGCAGCCGCGCCGCGAGCTGCGCCGAGTCGTCCAGGCCATACTGCAGCGGCGTGTCTTCGTCCTTGGTGAACTGCTCGGGCAGGCCGACGATGAGGTGCCCGGTGTTGCGCGCCGCCGATTGCGCCAGCGCCTGGTACGTGTAGAGGGCGAAGCCGCCGGCGAGGAGGATCGCCGCCGTGCCGAGCGCGGCGATGGCGATCGTGACGAGCGAGCGGCGGCGGTTGCGCAGCGTGTTCTGGACCGCGAACGTGAGCCATCTCATTGCAGCCTCCCGTCGAGCAATGACAGCACGCGGTCGCAGCGCTGCGTCAATCGCGCGTCGTGGGTCGCGATGAGGAAGGAGGCGCCTTCGGCGTGGCAGCGCTCGCGCATCAGCGCGAGCACCTGATCGGCGGTGTGCGAGTCGAGGCTCGCCGTCGGCTCGTCTGCGATCACCAGATGCGGCCGCTTGATCAGCGCCCGGGCGATGGCGACGCGCTGCCGCTGCCCGCCGGACAGAGCGTCGGGCCGATGCCCGGCGTGCTCCTCGAGTCCGACGGCGACGAGCTGCGCGGCGACCCGCTCGCGTCGCTCGGCGGCCGGCACGCCGGCGATGAACAAGGGATAGTCGACGTTCTCCGCCACCGTCATCACCGGCACCAGGTTGAAGCTCTGGAAGACGAAGCCGAGAGCGTCGCGGCGAACCAGCGTGCGCCTCGTCTCGTCGAGGCCGGCGACGGACCGGCCGTCGAGCAGGATCTCGCCGCTGTCAGCGGTGTCGATCAGGCCGCACAGGTTGAGGATCGTGCTCTTGCCGCTGCCCGACGGGCCGGTCAGCGCGACGACCTCGCCGCGCCGCACGGCGAGATCGACGCCTTGCAGGGCACGAACGACGTGCTGGCCGAGCCGGTACGTCTTGTGCACGCCGCGCAGCTCGACGACGGTCTCGCCGCTCATGGGGTCGGCCCTTTCAGCAGGAGGTCGCGGGCCTGGCCGGCCTGCGGCGCGTTGCGCAAAACGATCTCGTTGAGATAGCGGCGCGCATCGTCGGCGCGCTGCTCCTTGGCCGCGAGCTCGGCCGCGCGCAGCCAGACGCTGCCCTGGAACGGCAGCGGCGCCTTGTCGAACAGCGGGCTGGCGAGAACCTCGCTCAACAGCTTCCGGCCGCGCGCGGCGCGGTTCATGAAGGGCGGCACGGCGAGAAAGGTGTTGGCAGCGACGAAGCGCACCTCAAGCGAGCCCGGCGTTGCGCGCTCGATCGGCGCGTCGTGCGCCGGCGTCAGCATCGCGAGCGCCTTGTCGACGAGGGCCAGGCCGTCTTCGGCGAGGCTCATCTTCTTCAATGGCGCCAGCGTGGTCTTCGCCTGCATCGCGATGCTGGCACCGGCGTAGGCGGTCAGCACCGGGTTGGCGGGCTCGGCCTTGCGCAAGGCCTCGAACGCTTCGGCAGCCGGCTCGATCGCCGAATCATCGCCGGCCGATGCCCTGGCGAAGGACCGAAATGCGCCCTGGCGCGCGTCGTCGGCCGCCGGCCAGGCGCTGCCGGACGCGACGAGCGCGGCCAGCGCGAGCCAAGCGAAGACGGCGAAGCGTCTTTCGCAAGAGGAGAACAAAGGGCTCATGAAGGTCTCCGATGCAGCGGGTCGTCGAACGATGAGCGCAGGCTAGCCATCAGCTCGGCGCGCTGCAGCCGCGAAGCGACCGGTTGCGGGCCGGCGGCGCGAAACGACGGCGTGGCGGCGTGAACGGAGGTCGTCGGAGACGGGCGGCGAGCCCGCCCCGGCCGAGCTCGACACCAGCCCGGTGCGGATCGGCGCGGGACACATCGTCGTCACCATCCGGCCGCGGTGGAAGACTGTGGCGCCAGCTCGGGTGGGTCCAAACGGCTGAGGCCCGATTCATCACAAATTCACTCGGCTGCCTCTAAGCGGTCACGTTGCATCGGGACCATTCAGGTCCATGCATCGCGACGCTTCGTTTCTGCGCGCGTGGGCCGAATCGGCCGCGGGCCGGCAAGACATTCCTGACGCTGGCGTCGCCGTTTCAGGTGATGTCGCCGGCGAGTTACGATTTCGCAGTCTGTGGATCTCCGACGTTCACCTCGGAACGCCCGGCTGTCGCGCGCATGCGCTTCTCGACTTCCTGAGGCGGACCGAGTGCGAGACGCTCTTTCTCGTCGGCGACATCGTCGACGGATGGCAATTGCGGCGCAACTGGTTCTGGCCGCAGGCTCACAACGATGTCGTGCAAAAGCTCCTGCGAAAGGTCCGCAAGGGCACCCGCGTCATCTTCATCCCGGGCAACCACGACGAGTTCGCGCGACGCTATCTCGGCCACCACTTCGGCGGGATCGAGGTCGTCGAAGACTGGATCCACCGGACCGCGGATGGTCGCTTGCTGTGGGTCACCCACGGCGACCTCTTCGACGGCGTCGTCCAATGCGCGAAATGGCTAGCGCACCTCGGTGATCGCCTCTACGAGTTCACCCTGCGCCTGAACCGGCATCTGAATTCGTTGCGGGCGCGCATGGGCTTGCCCTATTGGTCTCTTTCCGGATATCTCAAGCAGAAGGTGAAGCGCGCTGTCGCCTACGTCGGCGAGTTCGAGACTGCCGTGGCCAGAGAGGCGCGGCGGCGCGGTGTCGACGGCGTCGTCTGCGGCCACATCCACCGCGCCGAACTGCGCGAGATCGACGGCATCGTCTATGCCAACGACGGCGACTGGGTGGAAAGCCTCACTGCGCTGGCCGAACATGCCGACGGTCGCCTCGAGATCGTCGACTGGTCCGCGCGATCGAGCGCGCTTGCAGCGGCGAGGGCAACGCTCGTCGCGTCGCTGGTGGGCGGAGTCGACGCGTGAAGATCGCCATCGTCAGCGACGCCTGGAAGCCGCAGGTCAATGGCGTCGTCACAACCCTCGTCGATCTGCAGCACAAGCTCGGATCGGCCGGGCACGGCGTCGCCGTGATCGAGCCGTCGCTCTTCAAGCGCATTCGCTGTCCCTTCTACCCCGAGATCGAGCTCGCGTGGCGGCCACGTCGCGAGCTTGGGCGCCTTCTTGATGCGGCCCAGCCCGACGCGATTCACATCGCCACCGAGGGACCGCTGGGATACGCGGCACGCGCGCATTGCCGCAGCCGGCACCTGCAGTTCACGACGGCGTTTCACACGCGCTTTCCTGAATTCCTCAGCGCGGCAACCGGCCTTCCGGAGCACTGGGGCTACGCAGCGCTGCGCCGCTTCCACGCGCCTTCGGCCGGCATCATGGTGCCGTCGCAGGGAACGATGGGGATCCTCGGTCGATACGGATTCGCGAATCTGCGGCGCTGGTCGCACGGCATCGACCTGCAGCTCTTCCAGCCCCGGCCCGACGCGGCGCTCGGCCTGCCGCGGCCGGTCTTTCTCTTTGTCGGCCGGGTCTCGCCCGAGAAGAATCTCGAGGCCTTTCTGCGCCTCGACCTGCCGGGGTCGAAAGCCGTCTGCGGCGGCGGCCCGCTGCTCGAGCGCTATCGCCGCGCCTACCCGCGGGTGTGCTGGTTCGGCTCGGTGCAGCGGCATCGGCTCGTCGACATCTACAGCGCCGCCGATTCATTCGTCTACCCGAGTCGGACCGATACCTTCGGCCTCGTCATGCTCGAGGCGATGGCCTGCGGAACACCCGTGGCGGCGTACCCCGTCGAGGGGCCGCTCGACGTCGTCGGCCGGTCAGATGGCGGCGTTCTGGACATCGATCTGCGAAGCGCCGCATTGCGCTCGCTGGCCATCCCGCGCGAGCGGGCTCGTGCCCGCGCGATGGAGTTCGACTGGGATCGCGTGAGCCGGCAATTCGTGGCGCATCTCGTGCCTGCGGACGATGGCGCGCCACGAGCCGCGCTTCCTGCCGTGGCGATGATCGAAGGTTGTTGACGTTGCCTGAGGCCGCAAGCTTCCCGACGCTTCGACCCATCCGGCGTCGGCCGCCACCTCGATCGCTGATGCCCGCCCTCGCATCGCGCGCGCTGTCGCCTCGGTAGATCCCGCCGGGAAGCGCTCCCGATCAATTCGGGGGGCGACTCTTTACCGCCGACACCATCGCGGGATTGGCAGTCGCGGCGGGGACGGAGCCTTTGAGCCAGCAGATACCGTCGCTCGGGGGAGGCCGTGCCAGGAAGCTCATGGCCAGGCACCTGTCGTCTTCGGCGCACCACTGCGAACACTCAGCGGCGTCGCGGGCTCGGACTCCAAAGTCCGAAAAGTCCCGACCTGGTCGGTTCGTGCCAATTTCGAGCGGACCCATGTTTGACGCGATTTTGGAGGCGCCATCCTGGTTGTTCGCTGACGACTTGTCTTGACATCCATAAAGAGGTCCAAGGAGGGTTGCCACGACAACGCCGACGAGGGCGCGGCGACACTCCCGACGAAGCCCGCGACTACGCAACGCGAAACGCATCGCCTCCAACCAAGGGCTCGCAGACAGGGGTAAACGTAGGGCCACTATCGATCATGGTCGCTTCATCAATTATCGCGCCAAGCGATGCCGAATGGCCCTTCAATTCATGACCCGGGCAAACCGACCGCCGGACGCCCGGAGGTCCTGTCACGGGCGTGCGGCGACACCGGACGACCCGGGACAGCGGCCTCCTCTTCAGCGAAGTTCAGGACGGGTTCGTGCTCCTGAAACAAGTCCTCTGCCCGGGAAGGTCGTAACGGTTCAGTCACATTGACGACGCAGACTCACTTCTTCCTGGCGTGCCGCGCGCCGTTGCCGCGGGTCTTTGCATGCTTCGCGGTAGCGGGCCACCAGGAGACTATGGATATGCCTCGCGAATCGAAATCTCTACGAGAGGGCAGCTATGTCTGACGAATTTGACGATGCAGCGTGGCCGATGGCTCGGCGGCGCGACGAAAGATGCTTCGACGCGCGACGCGATCGAGTACCTCGGGTGCCCCGGCTGGTTGCGCGACTGTATTGGTCAGCCGATCGGCCGCTGCGTGCCAAGCTCCTCGCGAGCTTGACGCGGCCTTTGAGCTCCCTCGGCCTGGCGGCCGTAGCCGCGGGGGCATTCGCCAGATTGCTGTTTGTCGGCGGCCCCAATGGCGCCGCTGCGGGAATTGAAGATGTCGCCCAATTCACGAACGATCAGATTATCGAGCTGGCCCGTTTCGTCGAGCAGGTGAGCCCGCAAGCGCTGCAACAGTTCGCCACCTTGATCGCTAGGAGTCCCGTGGGAGCCGCGGCGTTCAGTGCGTCGGCTGTCGTGCTTCTCCTCAGGGCGTTGCCAGGCTCGTCGGACTCAGCTCACTTGCGCCGGGTCGAACGTCTCACGGGCACTGGGCAATCTTGATCAAGCGCCGTGCGTGCCGAAGTCGCTGCCGCGCAACTAGTTCGCAGTCGCTGTCAGCATTGCACCGTCTGACGATGGATCCGCCGTGGTGAACGTGAGCCACTTGCCCTGCTCGCTTGTCGCCGCAATCTCGTTTCCGCCGTGGCAAGACAAACCGGTCTGTTCGGCTCGAAGGACGTGCTTCCCCGGACGCGCGTAGATGGTGATGACTTCGTTAGGTCGCAGGTCGGCCACGGGATTTCCGTCGAGGAATATGCGGTGACGGCACTCGTCGTCGATCGCTCATGCGCCCCTTCGGACCGAAAGGATGCCGGCGGATGGATTCCGCCTCGTCACCAGCGGGTCGAGAATCAGTCGCGCCGGTGATCCGCCCGCGTCTGGCGAGTATTGGGTGACGCACGCGGCAAGTTCCACGACCAGCAGGACCGGGAGAACGAAGCGAGTGCTCATCGTCGACGCTCTTGTGCGGCCAAGTCGTAGGGCGTCACAACCCAGCGCTCCTTCCTGGCGACGTTCGACAATTGCGTGCTCCGAATCGCGTCTAGGCAGTCTGGTTTCGGATTGACCTCGCTATCCCTGAGGCTTCTATCTTCGTGACCGTGCAACATGTCACGACTCGGCGGCATCAGAGTCCATGACGAAGGTTTCCTTCTCGATGGAGTTCAGACGCTGACGCGCGGGGTCCGTCGCCCCGGCATGCAGTTCGTCGCAAGGTACTGGTACTCGGCCACCAAAGCGATACGCTCACAACATCGCCCACGCAAACAGGAGAAAGCGATGTCTGAAAGCGACGAGCTATGCAAACTGGGCGAGTTGCATCAACGTGGCGTTCTGTCGGATGACGAATTTCTCCGCGCCAAGGCGCGTGTGCTGAGCGGAGCTGCTCGCGCAACCTGCGAAGCGCCGGCAGTGGCGGCCATCAATGCATTGCGCCGTAGCCGAGACGACCGCTGGTTCGGCGGAGTCTGCGGGGGTATCGCCCGGATCACGGGTATGGCCTCATGGGTTTGGCGGGTGCTGTTCGCCTTGCTCATGTTGTGCGGAGGAGCCGGGATGCTGGTCTATGTGCTGATGTGGGTTCTTGTGCCGCAAGAAAAAGAAGGGCTCGGCAGCGGCCAGAAAACATCTCCAGCGAGGTGAGCGCCGACCACTGACTCACGTGGTGTGCAAGCCTTGGATGGCGTCGCGCGTGCCGGGTGCACCCTGTCGATTCTGATAGTGCGAGCTTGATATGGGAAACACGATGAGATCCAAACTACTGGTGATTTCTCTGGCCATGCTGCTTGCCTCGGCAGGGAGCGCTGCAAGCGCCAAGGGGTGCCTGAAGGGCGCCGCCGTGGGAGCGGTCGGTGGCTATTTCATCGGGCACCATCCCCTGATCGGCGCAGCTGCAGGCTGCGTCATCGGGCATCACCTGGCAAACAAGCCAGCATCGACGCCGCACCCGCCAGCGAACCTCCCGACTCCGCTGCCCGCCCCGTCCTCCGATGAGAAGTTGAAGACGTAGCGCTGCCTGCCGAGAAAGGCGCGATGCTGATCAGCTACGCTGCCAACACGACATAACGAAGGATCGCAACGTAGTGGGTGACGCTGCCGGCGATCACGAACAAATGCCAGACGCCGTGCCCGTGTTTGAGCCGGCTATCGAGCGCATAGAACACGATGCCGATCGTGTAGAACAGCCCGCCAGCCGCGACCCAGGCGAAACCGGCCGGCCCCAGCGCCTTCAGCAGAGGGACCAAGGCCACCAGGACCAACCAGCCCATCAAGACGTAGATCACCACTGACAGGATTCGCGCTTCGTTCTTCGGCCGCAGTTCCTGCAAGCCGCCGAGCACTGCGAGCGCCCATACGATCCCGAGCAGCGACCAGCCCCAAGGGCCGCGCAGCGAGACCAGGCAGAACGGCGTGTAGCTTCCGGCGATGAGCAGATAGATGCTCTGATGGTCCAGCTCGCGCAGGACGTTCTTGGCGCGACCCTGCAGGCTGTGGTAGAGCACGGAGAAGCTGTACAGCAATACCAGCGTCAGCCCGTAGACCGAGACGCTCACCACTTTCCAGGGGCCGCCGCCCAACGCCGCCACTACGATGAGCACGACGGTCCCGGCGAGTGCCAGAACGGCCCCGACAAGATGGGTCAAAGCATTGAACTTTTCCCCGTAGTACATGTGCGGTGTCGAGTCGCTGTTTGTCGCCCTGCGATGACGAGCCGTCGGATCCTTCCCTCGGCCCGGCGCGGTTTCGCAGCAGCGAGCGGTTTTTTGGTCCCTAGGCCCATTGCGGACGGCCACGGCCGCCCGCTAAGACGCCCGCTAAGAGGCAGTGCACCCTGTCGCTACCGGCGCGGCTCTTCTTGTCGCGGCTGCTCGGCGCGAGCCGGGGGCCCTTGACGCTGCACCTGTTGCTGCGGCGCTCGCTGGGGCTGCGCCTGGGCACGGGGCTGCGGCTGGGCTGCCGGCTTCGCCTCAGGTCGGGGCTGGACCGCCTGGGCGGCGATCGGCCTGCGCTGTGCCGGGCTGGCAGGCCTGGCGCGCGTGGCCGCGCTGACGCGGGCGCGTTCGACCCCCGGCGCCTCGAACGCCGAAGGCCTGGGTGTAGCGGCTACCGTCGGTGCCCCGTGGCTGATCGAAGCCCGCTGGGTCGGCGTCGTCAAGGCCTGGTGCTCATGCTGTACCTGCTCGGCGGTCGGCCCGGCATGCGCGGCGACTTGGAGCTGGCGCTCGGGAGCCGTGGGCCGGGCGCGGGCACCTGACGGGCCACCATTGAAGCTCGCACGCGTCGCGCCGGCCCGGTTGAGCACGGGGGCGCTGTAGACGTTGTGCACGAGCGTGGTGTTGACGTTGCTGGCGGCCCGGTTGTAGCGAAAGACGCCATGATCCCAACGCCCGCCCTGGTATCCCGAGCCGGTGTAACCGTAACCGTAGTTCAGGCCGCCATAGAAGCCGACGCTGCTGCCCCAATAACCGACGTGCCAGAAATAGCCGGCATTTTCGAAGGCCCAGTAGCCCGGGGTCCACAGGTCGCCGGCGGTCGGCGCCAGCACCCAGGTGCCTGGCACCCAGTAGTAGTCGCTCTCCGTCGCACTCCAGACCCAGTAGCCAGGCATCCAGATATAGCCATCGCCGGGCACCGGCGGTTGCGCGTACACCGGCAGCGCTGGCGGCGCGATGCTGATGGCCAGCGAAACCTCAGCCCAAGCCCCGAGCGGGACCAGCATTGCCAAGGCGAGCGTGGCACGGGCAAGCAGCGATTTCATGCGAAGGCTTTCGGGGGTTCGTCGATATATCAATATTGGACGCGCCGGTGCGTCTTGTCGGTGCGCCAGCGCACGCAAGGCCCTGGGCCTGCCTGAACTCGCGCTAGAAGGTCAGGACCTCGCCAGCACCTATCGGCGCGACCCGGATCTGTCCCGCAGGATCAACAACTTGCTAGGAATTTGGCGGTGCATCACTCACTGACTGCACCGCGCGACGGAATTCGAGCGGACTTCGAATGTGCGAGAACGCTTCCCGGGTACCGCCGCTGCCGGTCACCACGATGTCCCCGTAACCAAAGAGTCGTCCCGGAAAGCTTTGGTTGACAGCTATGGCTTCGATCTTATTGAGGAGCAGCTCGACCGAGCGCGTGGCGAAGACGCCAACTTTCATCATCACGCGCTTGTTCGTGACAGCGAAGTCGGAACTTTTCCATTTGACCACTGCGGGAAGCAACACGATTAGCGCAAGGACGAGGGGCACCCAGGCGACACCGTGCCAATTTCCATTGGCAAGAAACCAGGCCACCGGCAACAACACCAGCGCAGCGAAGAGTACCGGCATCATGAAGATCAGCCAGTGGAGGCGGGTGCGAAAGACCACCCGTTCTCCTGCGATGAGGTTTCGGTCGATGTAGCTCATCGTCGGCTCGCGGCTCCTGGTCCCATTTCAACCTCAAGGCTTGACTCTTTGTTGCCGCCATGCCGGTGCTGAGCTCGTGCAGGCAAGTCACCATCAATTAGATCGGGTCGACCGCCGACCGTCCCGTGCAATCCTAAAGAGTCAGCACGCGTTGAAAGAACGAGCGATAACGCTGCAGGGCAACGCGCAAATTCGATGTTAAGCCGCTCAGTTGAGCGCCGCTTTCGCGTGTCTTGAGTTCCGCCTCAGCTTGTCTGCGTGTTCATCGTGTCAATCCTGTTCCGGGTCACTCGCCGAGTCACTCGGCCGAATGGACAAACGAGCGTCAGAGCGCACCTACAACCTACGAAACTCCCCGGGCAGCGCAGCACCATCAGGAGTTGCTGTCTCCGGCGAGATCTCGGTACGCGTCAATAGGCTCGCCTCCCTCGACAAGCTCGAGAGCAGCGCCCTACCTCGGGAATCGAGGCCGGCTCACCGGACGTTGTCCGGGCGGGTGGATCTTCGGCGCGTCAAGACCCACGGCGAAGCCGCCGCCCACGATTCAAGAGGCCGCCCGACCAGAACTGGTGCCCGGAACCACCCGGGTCGGTGTTCTCCGCGTGCTTGCCAGGTCAGGTGAAGAACCAAGCATAGATCACGGTCGCTGCCGTGATGGCCGCGACAATCGTCACCAATGTCAAGAAGCTGCCCTCGGCAACAGTCTTGGCGACCTCAATTGCGTGCTGTGGAACATGCGAGCTGGTCATATAACCTCCAGGCGAACGAGTGAGGAGCCTGCCGAGGAATGAAATATTTCAACGCCTGTCTCCTCAATGCCAAACTACCCTTGTCGATGCGCCACGGCAAGCTCCCGTCACGGAAGCGTTTGCGCTAGATCAATGCAAATTCAAAGAAATATGATATTGCATTGCAGCATTTGTTGACGTCCGAATCCATGTGTGTCAACCATGGGCACGCGCCCGATTCATCCTGCCCCGCCGACCGGGGCCGGTCGGCCGGTTCAATCGAGGGGTCCGCGATGCGCTACGAGCTCTACTACTGGCCTGGGATACAGGGACGCGGTGAATTCGTGCGCTTGGCGCTCGAGGAAGCTGGAGCAGACTACGCCGACATGGCGCGGGTGCCTGAGAAGGAAGGTGGCGGCATGCTGGCCATGTCGCGCTTTCTCGAAGGCCAAGACATCGAATGTCCTCCGTTCGCGCCGCCGTTCCTCAAGGCTGGTCGCCGGGTGATCGGACAGACCGCCAACATCCTGCTGTTTCTCGGCGGCCGGCTGGATCTCGCTCCACGGAGCGAGGCCGGCAAGTTGTGGACCCATCAGCTCCAGCTCACGATCGCAGACTTCATCGTCGAGATCCACGACACGCACCATCCGCTCGGATCGAGCCTTTATTACGAGCAACAACTCGCCGCCGCAAAGCGCCGCTCGCGGGAGTTTCTTGCGCTTCGTATGCAGAAGTTCCTCGGCTACTTCGAGCGCGTTCTGAGGCACAACACGGCCGCAGGGCCGGGAATGGTGGGCACGAAATACACTTACGCGGACCTGTCGATGGCGCAAGTGATCGCCGGACTGCGCTATGCCTTTCCCAAGGCGAGCCACGCGGTGCTCGCTGAATGTCCGCGCCTGTGCTCCCTGCAAGACGAGGTCTTCGCCCGACCGCGCCTGAAGCGATATCTGGCGTCGGGGCGTCGGGTCGCATTCAACAATGACGGGATCTTCCGGCGGTACTCCGAACTCGACATGTAAGCGTTGCAGGCGCGATGGATTTCCAGCACCTGTCGAGCGGCGTTTCCTTTGGTTGTTGATCTGGATTCAGGCTCCATTGGACGCCTGCGATGGGTATTGCGCCGGATCAAGTCGCACGCCGCACAGCCATGCCAACGTGTCGATGATGATGAATACGCCGATCGGTCCCGAGAATCAGGTCCGCGTCCTGGCGCTGGCGGGCGGAGGCTTTCTCGGGCTTTACACCGCCGTTGTCCTGGAGGGGCTCGAAGCCCGCGTCGGCGGACCATTGGGCCGGCGCTTCGACCTGATCGCCGGCACCTCGATCGGTGGCCTGCTCGCCTTGGCGTTGGCCTATGAGGTGCCCATGTCGAGTCTGGTGCGCTTGTTCGTCGAGCAGGGCCCCGAGGTGTTCTCGAGCCGAGCCTTGCCGGACGGCGCCATGAGCCGGCTCCTCGACCTCAGCCGTTCGGTGCTCGGCCCCAAGTATTCCGGCGAGCCGCTGCGCGAGGCGCTGCAGGCCGAGCTCGGCGAAAAGCGACTCGCTGACGCCTTGCACCGCATCGTCGTCCCGGCCGTCGACGTCGAACTCTGCCAGACCAAGATCTTCAAGACGCCGCATTCGCCGGCTTCCGCGGGGGATGGCGACGTGCTCGCGGTCGACGTCGCGATGGCAACCTGCGCGGCGCCGGCCTATTTTCCCTGCGTGCGGGTCGGCAGCCGCGTTTACGCCGACGGCGGCCTGTACGCAGTCGCGCCCGATCAGGTGGCGCTGCACGAACTCGAGCACTTCATGGGCGTCGATCCGCGGCGCGTCTCGATGCTGTCGATCGGGACCGCGACCGCGCACTATCGGCCCGCCGAGGGCGTTCGCGAGAACGCCGGTGCGGTCGGCTGGCTGTCCGACGGTCGCCTCGTGCTGACGATGATCTCGGTGCAGCAGCAGCACATCCAGGCGATGCTGGAAGACCGCCTCGCCGACCGCTACCTTCGTCTCGACGCGGACTGGCCGGCCACCGCCGGGCTTGGCATCGATGTCGCTACCGCCGCCGCGGCCGACACCTTGCGCTCTCTGGCGCACCATACGCTGCGCGGCGCCGACGCGGAGAGGCTCGCCGGGTTCCTCGCCTGAGCCGGCGAAGATCCCTCAGCAAAGACGACGTGCGATGGCTCTCCTTGTCAACGCGCAGAATGGTTCGCACTAGACTGGCCCCGGCCGGCCCACTGCATCGCACTCACCCCGGCCGAACGTCGAAGTGCAGCAATCCCCAGCACGTTGCCGTCACCGCGTTGAAGGCGACGACGAGCGACGACAGGACGTAGAAGACCGACGACAGGACGGGCAAGGACAACACGAACTCGAAGACCGCGGCGATGCCGAGCAGTAGCATTGCGCCGATCGCCCATCGGCGCATGTAGGTGGGCAGCCATCGCGATTGCTCGCGGTTGTGGCGCCACGCGGCCGCACGTTCCAAGGTGTTTCCGCGGCTCGCGTCGCGGAACATCCAGCCGTAGAACAGGTAGCGGTAGAGCTGGCTCGAAAATGCGATGCTGTCCATGCTCGGGACTGTCGCGGACGGATGCGTCAAGCGTGGCACACGTCTGCATCGGGATCGCCTTTTCCCCTTCGCTCGACGCTGACTTCGTAGCAACGGCTGTGCCCGTGGCAGCCGGCTGCCACGGCATGAGGTAGGCTCGCGCGCCGCGCACTTCGATGCGCGGCACTTTCCACCATGGCAGCCCCTCAGCGCGACCTCACGCAAACCCTGCTCAGCATGGTATGCATCGGCGCGCTCATCGTTGCCGCCTTCTGGATCGTCCGCCCCTTCATCGCAGCGACGATCTGGGCGACCACGATCGTCGTCGTCACCTGGCCGCTGATGCTGCGCATCGAGTCGCGCCTGTGGAAGAGCCGGTGGCTTGCGATCACGGCCATGCTCGTGATCCTGCTCGTGCTCTTTCTCGTTCCCCTGATGCTCCTGGTCGGCACGATCGTTTCCAACGCCGACGAGATCGCAGGCGAGTTGCGGTCGGTCGTGGCCTTCAGGATGCCGGCGCCGCCCAGCTGGCTGGTCGGTCTGCCGATGATCGGCGCGCGGCTCGGCAGTGCCTGGCAGGACGTCGCCGCGGCGGGCGTGGAAGGCCTGTGGGCGCGGGTCGCGCCCTACGCCGGCAGCGTGACGGCGTGGATCGTGGCCCGGGCCGGAGGCGTCGGCTACCTGAGCTTGCAGTACCTGCTCACCCTCATCCTCGCCGCCTTCATCTACGCGCACGGCGAGCGGGCGGCGTTGACCGCCAAACGCCTTGGCCGCCGCCTGGGCGGCAAGGACGGAGAAGACCTCGTGCATCTGGCCGGCCAGGCGACGCGCGCCGTCGCGATCGGCGTCGGCGTCACGGCGGTCATCCAGTCGATCCTCGGCGGCATCGGCCTGGCGATTGCCGGCGTGCCATTCGCACTCTTGCTGACCGCGGCACTGTTCGTGCTGTGCATCGCCCAGATCGGCATGCTCGTCGTGCTCGTTCCGGTCGTGATCTGGGTCTACTGGACGGGTCACCCCTGGCAGGGCACTTTCCTGCTCGTCTGGTCGCTCGTCGCTAGCTTGCTCGACACCGTTCTTCGTCCGATGCTCGTCAGGCGCAGCGCCGACATTCCGCTGCTTCTCATCTTCGTCGGCGTCATCGGCGGGCTCGTCGCCTTCGGCCTGCTCGGCATCGTCGTCGGCCCGGTCGTGCTCGCCGTCGCCTATACGGTTCTCACCACTTGGATGAAACACGAGCCGGCGCCGGCTCGGCCCCCGCGCTGAGCGGATGCGCTTGCTCACGTCGTGTACGTGCGCTGCCGCACAGACACGGCCGCGCAAAGCCGCTGAGACTGTGCTTGGCGCGGGCGCCTGCCGTCTGAGATGCGCAAGAATTCTCATGTTGAACGCGAGACGTCGCCAATCAAAGAAGGCAGCCGACGCCAGCCAGGTCGTCGACGCGATCATCGGCAGGCGCCTGGAAAAGCCGCAGCTTGACTCGCTATGGCCGCTCGTCACCCACTACGAGCTGACCTTCGCCGAGCACGAACGACAACGCGATGACCTACGCGTCGCCAACCATCAGGCGGCGCTGGCGGTGACCCGAGCCCAGGCGTTGCAGGCCGCCGCCCAGGGTGCGCTGGACCGCCAGGCTGAGTTTCTGGCCGTACTTGCTCATGAGTTGCGCAATCCGCTGGCCTCGATTCGCTGCGCTGCCGCGGCAATCGGCACGCTCGCACGGGACGATGCGCGGCTGTCTCGCGCCCAGCTCATCATCGAGCGGCAGAGCGAGCACGCGTCGAGGTTGATCGAGGATCTTCTTGATCTGTCGCGCGCAAAAAGCGGCAAGCTCAGGCTCGTGTTCGGCCCGGTCGACATGCGCGAGCTCATCGATGCGGCGGTCGAAGCCTGCAAGCCGGCGATCGACCGGCGCGGCCAGGGCTTCGGCCTGGAAGTCGCCGGTTGCGAGCTGCGTCTGCAGGGCGACGCGGTACGACTGGCGCAGATCCTCAACAACCTGCTCGAGAACGCTTCGAAGTTCACGCCCGAGGGCGGCCGTCTCGAGCTGCGCGCATTGCCTCAGGGCAATGACATCGTGCTGACGGTGTCCGACAGTGGCATCGGGATGCGAGCCGAGGCCCTGCCCGCCATCTTCGATGCGTTTGCCCAGGACGGGCGGGCCGTCGCATTCAACGGCAATGGCTTGGGCATCGGCCTGGCTGTCGTGCGCGAGCTCGTCCAGGCGCACGGCGGCACCGTGACAGCGCGCAGCGCCGGTCCCGGGCAGGGCAGTCAATTCGTGGTGAGGCTGCCGCTGCTCGCTGGTGCCGCGCGAGCACTCTCGTAGGCAACGGCGCGGTCGGCTGCTGCGGGTCGCGCCAGAAGAAAGCAAGCATCGAACGCGAATCGGATCAAACCCATGCTTCATGCGCTTGGCCTTTCTTCGGCCGAGCACCCTCACGGCAGGTAGGCTGGGGCGCTTAAGGAGATAGCGATTGAACCCGAAACATTTTTTTCTCGCCATGATCGCGGCCGTGCTGCCGCTGGTCGCGGCGGCGCAGGAGGCGCGCACCACGAAATGGATCAACCTGCGCGCCGGCCCGGCCCGCGACTACCCGCTGGTGGCAAGCTTCGGCCCCGGCACGCCGTTGGCGGTGCAGGGTTGCACGCAAGGCTTCGCCTGGTGCGATGTGATCGTCGAGCCGGGCGACGTGCGCGGCTGGATCTACGCCGGCAACATCGCCTATCCGTACCAGAACGCCGATGTGCCCGTCATCAGCTACGGCGCCTTGATCGGTTTTCCGATCGTAACTTTCTCGATCGGCCCTTATTGGGGCCAGTACTACACGAACCGGCCCTGGTTCCGGAACCAGGGGCACTGGGCGAATCACCGCCCGCCCATGCCGCCGCGGCCAGGCATCCGTCCGCCCGGCCCACCGCGGCCGATCGTTCGGCCACCGGTTTTGCCGCGGCCGCCTGGCGTTCGTCCGCCCGGCGATCAGCGCCCGCCTCCAGGTGGAGGACCCTCCGGCGGCCAACCGCCCGGCGGCGGCCGACCCCGCGGGGCTGGCCCCGAAGGCTCGGGAGGCCCGGCTGGCGGGGAGCGCCCGCAGCCGCGATAGCAGGCGGGCGCCTCGATTCACAAATCTTTGCCGCGGGGCCACCCTCGCTTCATGGCGTCCGGGCATCCTT
>ODAK010001212.1_pt1 | contig 28830 bp, 25 predicted proteins | sample 1539591 | NCBI WGS metagenome assembly ODAK01 (sample SAMEA3539303, study PRJEB22396) | soil metagenome | biome: tundra; feature: field; material: soil | place: USA | collected 2010-05 | depth 0.15 m
CGGCGTGTGCGCTTCGACGTGCCCAAGCCCACGGCCGTCTGGTGGAACCGGCTGTAAGCCTGAAACCACTGAAAGTCAGTGGCGGAGGTGAATTTTCACAAGCGCTTCAACCCGCGCCCAGACTTCTTCTTCGCTGACATTCCACAAACAATGTGGCGTTGGAAACCGGCAGTAGTCCGAACAGGGTTTGTAGGGGCAGGCCTTGCCTTCAATCCACTCCGCCGCCGGATGCAGGGGCGCGAACCATTCCGGCAATTGCGGCCCGAAAATGGTAAAGGTCGGCACGCCGCAAAAGGCCGCCAGGTGCCCGGGACCGGAATCATTGCCGATGAATACCCCCGCTTGATCAATCAACGCCAGCAATTCCGTCACGGTGGACGGCGTCGCCACCTTCGTCTCGCCGGCGCGCAACCACCAGGCACGCTGGTCCGGGTCGCAGGTGATTTGCGTCTGAATTTTTCCCCGGCGCAAACGCGCCGCGAGCTGCTGGTAATGTTCCAGCGGCCACACCCGGACGAGTTGTCCGGCACCCGTGTGAATCAAAACCGTTTCACGGCCCCGCACGGCGGGCGGGGAGATTTTATCGCGGGGCGGAAGCTGGACATTTAACGCACGGGCGATGGTACGCCAGGATTCGTAACGATGCGCCTGCGGTTCAGGGCGCGCGAGCGGCTGGGTTAAAAAAACCTGGCTGCGCAGGCGGGGAAAACCCAGCCGGTTTTTTGCGCCGAATATTTTTAAAAGCAAATGATCCCGCGGGTCCCAGCGCGCGGAGAGGCCGAATTCAAAACGTTCCGCTGACAACCTCTGGCGCAAACGGGTCGTTTCCAACAGCGGCCAGCGCCAGAACTGGTATTTGTGTTTGAAGGCCGTCCACGGCGCGGTGAACGCGACCACTTTCACACCCGGCCAGAGACGGGGCTGCAAATCGAGCGCGTAGGGTTTGCCCAGCAGTGTGACGTCAAACCGTTCCGCCACCGCGCGCAAAAATGGCGTGGCGATGACGAGATCCCCCAATCCCCACAGTTCAACGATGAGCAATTTTGGTTTCAAAGCTGGTCACAGGGTTGATGTTGGTTTATTATTCTGGTTTTGTCCATCCCCTCCAGCGCCGGGAGGGCGGCGCGGCCCGACCAAAACTGGGGAGTAAACGTGCCGGGTTGAACGCCTTTTTTCTTGCACGCACCGTTCAACGTGCTAACAAGCCGCAGTCAAAGCCATGATGCAAAAGGTTTCCATCATCATTCCCTGCTTCAACGAGGAAGCGGTGCTGCCCAAACTCTTTGAGCGGATGAACTCCGTGGCCGGAACTTGGGGAATGGATTATGAAATCATTTGCGTGGATGACGGCTCAGGCGATCGCACCTGGGAACTGCTCAAGGAACAGCACCAGGCGGATCCACACTGGTGCGGTCTCTCCTTTGCCAGGAACTTCGGCCATCAAACCGCCGTCAGCGCAGGCTTGTATCACGCAACGGGAGACGCCGCCGTCATCATCGATGCCGATCTGCAAGACCCGCCGGAGGAGCTCCGCCGCTTATTGGAAAAATGGCGTCAGGGATACGAGGTGGTTTATGCCGTTCGTCAAAAGCGAAAGGAGGGCCTTCTTAAAAAATTGTGTTATTGGTCCTTTTACCGGTTGATGGCCGGCATTGTGCCGTTTGAGGTGCCATTGGATTCCGGGGATTTTTGCCTGATGGATCGCCGGGTCGTAAACGTGCTGAACTGCATGCCGGAGCGCAATCGTTTCGTGCGGGGAATGCGGGCCTGGATCGGCTTCAGACAGATCGGCATTGCGTACGAGCGGCAGGCACGCGCCGCGGGAGATCCCAAGTATAACGTTCGAAAACTCTTTCAACTGGCCTGGGATGGTCTTTTCTCATTTTCAACGGTACCGTTAAGACTGGTAAGCTACCTGGGGCTGTTCATATCGACCATTGCTGCATTGGGCATAGTTTTCACATTGGCGCAGAGGCTTTTTGCCGGTTGGTTTCAAAAGCTTGGGCTGGCGCCGGTGCCGGGTTATGCAACGATCGTCATCTCCATTCTCTTCCTTGGTGGAGTTCAGTTGCTGTGCCTGGGGATTCTGGGAGAGTATATCGGACGCATTTATGAAGAAGTGAAGCACCGGCCCATGTGGGTGGTTAAAGAACAGCATGGAATAAGGGTTGAGCCTGCTCATCCGGATCACCCGACATGAGAAAATGGCTCGCATTGCTTGGAGCCACGATCAGTTTTTTGATCCTGCTGCTGGTTTTCTCTCGCGTGAATCTCAAAGAAGTGGCGGAGAATGTGCGCCGTCTGGGATGGGGTCATTGGCTGATTGGCTCGGCGGTTTACCTGACTTCCTTTTTTCCACGAGGTTTGCGATGGAAACTTATGCTGCCGGAATCACGGAGATTGTCCACGGGCTGGATAACAAAATCGGTTGTCATCGGCTACGCTGCAAACAACCTGTTGCCATTCCGTTTGGGTGAAGTGGTGAGAAGTTATATCGTCGGCGATCGTTTCAAACTCTCGAAGTTGACCTGTCTGGCCAGCATCGGTGCTGAAAAGGTGCTGGATGGGTGTTGCCTGCTGGGCATGCTGGCAGCGAGCCTTCCTTTTATCCACATCCATAGCGGCTCGACCGCGACGTTCAACCGTATGTTTCTATTGGCGGCGTGTCTTTTCGGAGTGGCGATCACGGGCTGTTTTACGCTGGCATTTTGGGACCGGAAGATTCTCCTTCTGGTCGAGCGATGGTGCCCGAAATCGGCGGCCCGTATTATCAGAGCAGGGATAAACGCCCTGATGATCTTCAAGCAGGGAAAGACGCTGTTGGGCGCCGTGTGTTTGACGATTCTGGTGTGGCTGTTGGAATCGGTATGCTTCGTATATTTTTTGAAGAAACTGGGAGTCGAGGGCGCCTTGCCGAAAGGAGTGTTTTGTCTGGTGGTTGTCAATCTGAGTATTTTAGTGCCATCCGCACCGGGCTATGTGGGAGTTTTTCAGGCGGGAACCGTGGCCGCTTTTATGGCCATGGGCGAGGACACTTCCACCGGGCTGGCCTTCGGAGTAGCCATCCATGCCGCACAATTCATTCCCACCACGTTGATTGGCGTGGCGCTGGCGTCTTTAATGGGATTGAATTGGCGGCAACTTTATCAATTGAAAAATGAATAGCTTGGTTGTCGTTGGCGGCGGGATTACTGGACTGGCGTCAGCTTATCTTGCAGCCAAAGCCGGCGTTCGCGTCACGGTGCTCGAAGCATCCGATACCGTGGGCGGATTGTTGAGCACGTTTGAGGTGGGCGGAAACCGGTTGGAATCCTTTTACCATCACGCGTTCACGCACGATGTGGAATTGCTCTGGCTTTTACGCGAACTGGGCATTGAGGATCGGATGCAATTCCGCCGCGGAACCATGGGTGTTTATCGCGCCGGGCGCACTTACCCTTTCAATACCCCCGCCGATCTTTTGCGGTTTAAGCCGATGGGCTTGGGCGACAAAGCGCGATTTGCCCTTACCAGCTTGTATCTGGCGCGAATGGCCAACTGGCAGGATTATGAAGGAGTGTCGGCGCTGGACTGGTTTTATCGCAAAGCAGGTCACCGAACGACAGAGTCGCTTTGGGAACCTCTGCTGCGTGTAAAATTTGGACCTTACGCCGACAAAACTCCCCTGGCATGGATGATTGGACGACTGCGACAACGGGCCAACTCCCGGCAAGGCGGCCAGGAAAAGCTCGGCTACCTGCAGGGAAGCCTGCACGTTCTGCTTGAGGCATTGCTTCGGACGTTGGAGCAAAAAGGAGTCCGGGTGCAAACCGGCGCACGGGTCACGGGAGTAACTGTTCAGAACGGAGAACTTAAAGCGTTGCAGACAAAGGCCGGACCGTTTGAGGCGGATGCTTTCCTTTTCACCATTCCAACCCTGCATCTGGCGGAACTGATGCAACCGGTATCTGAACCGTATGCCGCGCAGTTGCGGCAGATCGAATACTTCGGGGCTGTCTGCACCGTGCTGGAATTAAAGCAACCGCTTTCGTCAACGTATTGGCTGAACATTGCCGATCCAGGATTGCCATTCGGAGGAATCATTGAACACACCAACCTCATTCCTGCCCAGGAATACCAAGGGCGGAACCTGGTTTATTTGTCCCGCTACTTTGCCGCCAGCGACGAACTGGCGCAAATGACCCCCGGTGCCATACAACGCCTCATGCTGGAAGGATTAAAAAGAATTTATCCGCATTTTTCCGAAACAAACATTCTCAAGGCACACGTTTTCTCCAGCCGCACCGCCGCCGTCGTATGTGATCTAAACTTCTCTAAAAAAGTGCCGGCCTGCCGTGCTCCGCTCAAACGAATGTATTTGGCGGCGATGCCGCATATCTATCCGGACGAGCGCAGCTGCAACAATTCCGTGCGCGTCGCAGCGGAGGCGTGCAAGGTTATGGGCGTGGCAACAATTCCGGTCCCCCACTGCGCCTCGTTGTCAGGACAAATCAACATGCACTGAGGAACGCTTGTTGCAACAAGCATCGTCGCGGCGGGGTGCCTTCTCAAAATGTTCCTGCCATTCATACCGCACCGCCCTGCGGATGCCCCCCACTTACATAATTCTTGACGCCAAGTATGGCTTATGTTTCAATTCACCCCGGCACATCATGTCGTTGACCCGCGGTATGAGGAGAAAATTCCCGGCGACCGCACGGTGCTGCGCGGCGTTTTTCCGGCGAATTTTCGCGGGTTTTTCAGGAAGACCGCGGAACCAATTTTGCCGTGCGCGAAGGGCTTAAAATTGCTGAAATGATCCTCCGCGAGGCCACGGTTAAGCCGACCAAAATGAAGCTCAAAATCCTTGCCCCGCCCATCCTCGCCTGCGTCCTCACCGTCGTGGTGCTGGCATCGCTCACACTCGGCCCGTTCATGCACGAGACCGATCAGGGCTGGCTGCTTGACGGCGGCGCTGCAATCGCCAAAGGCCATCTGGAAGTGGCGCGCGGCGAATTTAATTTTGACAAGCAATTCGTGAGCTACCTGCTGCCGGCAGTGATGTTTAAATTTTTCCCGCGTCCGTTCGATCCCGACGCCGTCGTTCTTGCTGGCAATGTGTTCGCAATGGTTTTTTTTTGGGGGGCGTTTCTCTGCCTGCTGACGCGGTCGGTGCGGCGTCTGTCGCTCGCGCTGGCGTTGCCGGTGATTCTTACGCCGGCGTTTCTCGTGCATTCGCCATTTTACGCCAGCGCATTCACCTCGGCGGCGTTTGTGATGCTGCTGGCAGTATTCCTCGACCGCAAAGACTGGAACTGGCCGCGTCACGCCGTGGTCTTTGTGCTGGCGTTCTGCACGGTCGGCGCGCGGGCGGACGCGATTCTGCTCCTGCCGCTGCTGGCCATGTTACACAGTCCGCGCCGCACAATGATAAGCGCGCTGAAATCGCCGAACCCCTGGCTCATGTCATCGGCAGGCTTGACCGCGATATTTCTGGGCCGCAAACTCAACACCGGAGTCCCTGTTGATTTCGTCGAACACGCTTCCCAACTGAAACAATCCCTCGCCTACGTTGCCTTTGGCCTCGGCGGCGCGGGCATGCTGCTGTTGGTGGCATTCCACGCAATCTGGCGCGCGCGTGGCGCGAACCACTGTCGTGTGTGGCTGGTGTTTCTGGCGGCAGGGCTGGCAATGCCCATGGGTTATTACTGCCTGCAACTGTTAAGCCCGCGTCACTGCGTCGTCGGCGCGATGTCGGTCATTGTTTTTGTTTGCGCCAAATCCGGCCGCGCGATTTTCCAAATTTATTTTCGGCAGAAAGTTTTTGGCGCAGTGGTGAAATTCGCGTTGCTGTTTGCCGCGCTTGCGCCGGTGTTCGTCGGGCTGGACATTTCGGAACTGCGTCATCCGCGCCTGACGCTCGCGCAACCAACATTGCTGCCGAGTTCCGCGGGCGCGTGTCCGGCCGGCGCCTACCTCGGCCATGCGCTGAACGTCCGGCGGCAACACGGCTTCATGGATCACAACCAGGCCATCTGGGCGGCGGCTAAAACAACCGGGTTTGAACCCGATGTCAACGGCTGCGTCCCAGTCATCCGCACGCCGGTGGAAAGCTACCTGTTAATGGCCATCCGGTTGCAGGACAAATCGCCGCGCCACTACGCGTTGCACACCGGCCAGTTGCCGCCCCGGTTTTATGTGGACAGCCGTTCGTTGATGCGCTTCCAATTTGTGTGGCCGCCGGAACTTGCGCCAATGGAAACCTTTTTTGCCACGACCGCGCTCAACCCCGCCACGGCGACGGACTGGCACGGCATCACCATTTTGCGCGGCGATACCAAACCACCCGCGACGGTGGATTCGCCTTCCGCGACCCTGTGGGTTTTGAATGAGGCGTTTGGTGGCGACGAATTCCGCATCGAATCGCTGCCGGCGTTGCAGGAAATTCCCGCTGCCTGGGCTGGGAAAAAAATGGCGCTTGCCAGCCGGGGTGATTTCACCGTGACGTCCGGGCAAAACGTGAAGACCACGAAAATCTTCAGCGCGGCGCTCGGCAATTGGAACGTATGCGAAATCAGTCCTCTTCGCGCAGGTGAAAGCATCCGGTTGCAAGTTGCGTCGCCGGAGAAAATTTTTGTGGCCATCAGCGCGTTCCCGGAATGGATGTCGTTGCGGAAATTTTTAGGCTGTAGTTTTAAAACATCGCGGTAAAACTCCACACGGTTGGACGTCGTGGACAGGCGTTGTGAATGCCATTCAGGTCCCGGTTCCTTTATCGCTGAAAAGCCGGGCGGGCTCGCGGCAGGATTTTTGCCGGATGAACCATCGATTGTCGTGCTTGAACCGGTTGCGGCACAGGCCGGCATACTCCGCCGTTCAGCGCGATGCTGAATCCAGCCGTCATGGCAAAGACCCTTCCGTCACCCGTCATGGTTCCATATAAAAACAAAAATCGGAACGAGAGAAAAAGGAAAGAGGCCCACAAATAGGTGTTAATGGTTCGCAACGACTCGTCTCCATACCGAAAGTTGCAATACATCGCCCGCGAACAGGCAATCATAAACCAAAGAAAGACAATGACACCCCAGATGCCAAAGGGGATGACGACCGAGAGTGGGCCGTTGTGATAATCACCGGCGAGCGCGAGCCCTTGTTGGCTCGGGTCCACCGAGTGAAAGGCCACGTCTCTTCCCATGTTTTGAAAATCTTCCGCGGAAATGGCGTAACCTTTGCCCAGGAGAAGGTAGTGTGGGACTTGTGGGAGCAGCGCTTTCCACATCTCGATGCGCCACTCCGAACTTCCTTCAGCCGCCTGTCGGGCTTCCAAGCTTATATTCAAAGGTAAAAACGCCAGCGACCGTTGAAACGTAAAGGGCAAATGGGAGGCCAACGGGATGATGATGACAATGCCCAGCATCCCCATCATCACGAAGACCATCATCGCCCGTGTCCGATGCAATCCTTCCAGGTAAAACATCAATCCCATGGTGAACAAATAAGACAGAAGCGTTAAGCGGAATCCGCCCAAAAAAATCATCATCGAAGCCACGATAAATATAACCGGCCGCCATAGTTTGCCTGAAAGAAAAATCCCGCGCAGTCCGTATCTGGCCGCCAACCAGAAAACAAAGGCCGATGCCGCCAACGAAACTTCGCCCAGGCGCGTCACCCCCAACTCAAACGACTGGGTGGGATCGAAGGCGCCGGGGGGAAACAACCAAAAAATAAAGTGGAGAAACGAGGGGGTGATGGGATAAAGTTCGCCGATGGCTCTGGTGATCCCACCGAGCAGGAACAACCCTAAATACCAGCCGGCCCGTTCCGGCGGGATGCGGCGCGCCGTCAATGCGAAGTAACTTAAAATGCCGACAGTTAACCAAATATATTTCTGGCCGCCGCCGACATCCGAGCCAAATGACCGCATACCAAATCCCCCTGTCAGTTTGGCCGTAAACACCACCACGGCCAGCATGCAAACCAATGGCCAGTTCATTTGTGGCACACGGATAAACTGCATTTGACTGTTCATTGCCCGCTCCAACAGCGATATGCCCAGGCTCAACGCCACCATCACGATCCACATCTCGGGGCGTCCCTTTATAAAAAACATGTACACACTTGCATTCAAGCTGAACAACAACAGGGGATAATGCCAGCGGAGCAACAACGGAAAAATCAATATCAGCACCAGAACGCCTGCATACGCAAACGTTGAATAATCCATCGGGTCCGTCAGCGTATAGCCGACAATCACCGCCAGCGGCACACACACCGCGTAGATGACGAGCGACTTTAGAATGGCCGGTGCGTTATTCATTCACAATGTCAACTACACACTCATCAGGTGACAGCCTTTATTTTACCCAAAGCACCGGATATTCTGCAAGGATTGTTCCTGCCCCCATCCGCACGCGGGCGCATCCGGGCACTGCCCCGTAGCGGCAGCGTTGCTGGCTGCTCCCGCAGTGCGGGACCCGGCTTCCAGCCGGGTGGTCTGATGTGGAAGCGAGGTCATGACGTAGGTTCGGTTTTGTGGCCCGGGCGGCAGGGATGCCGCCCTCCACGTCAGGCAGGATGCCTGCCGCTACCGACCGGTGGCAGTTGCACCCATTGAGCAACTCTCGATAAATTTCCACAGGCTGTCACTATTGGCCAGGTCCAGCCTCGCGTGCAAAACAGTCGTCCGGAATGGGAATCATCCGGGCCGGATTGCCGACGGCAAAGTGCCGTGGCGGAACCGGTTTGGTCACCACCGCTCCCGCGCCCACGACGGCCCGTTCGCCGATCGTGACGCCTTTGAGCACGATGGCGCGGGCGCCAATGAACGCACCGCGCCCAATGTGAATCGGCCTGGCCCCGCGACCGGGATCGTTGCCCCATTCCCATTGACCGATGGGTTGGTGAAAATCCGTGTCAATCAACAATGCGCCGGAACCGATGTTGACACCTTCGCCAATACGGATGGATCTGGCCGCGCAGAGCACACAACCGCTGATGCCCGCGTTCACGTCCAAAATAAGTTCGGCGTCCGGACACAAGGTTCGGAGAACACTCGGCTGGAAACAACCGAGGGGATTGGCCCGGAGAGAACTGTTGATCTTCACATTTTCCCCGAGTTGAAACCGGGAGCCTTTGGCGACACTGATGAGCGGCCGTCCGACAAAGGTGACACCCCGGGCAACCGAGGCCCCCTTCAGCCTGGCTTCGAGAATCCACACTCCCGACCAGGAAGCCCGCAATTGACTCACCACGAATCCGGCATATTCCGCCCAGCTGCGTTTTGGCATGGGCGGTTAAGTACCTGATGGAATGGGCAGGGCAAAGCCAAATTATCAGGGCCAGGATGCTTCATACCATTTCCCGATAATAATCGGCACATTCCCCAGCCGGTAGGGCCGTGTTGCTGCGCGGCCATCATACCCGGCGGCGCATCCACTTTCGCTTTGCTTCAGCGCGACAAGGGAGCGCCGACCTGCCATTGAAGATGACACATTACCTCAAATCGGACCGCACTTCTTGCTTCTCATCTCGTATTTCCCTCTCAACCTTCAACCTTCAACCCCGTAAAGGGGCGTGGCCGCGTGGCGACCACCCATTGCACCGATTGTCTCTGGGAATTGGTTTCAGGTCCAAAACCTCGAAGACAACCGGCTTTCGCCCCGCCCTTTTCAGCCGGGCGGACGCCGGAGTGATTGATAAATTTCCAAAAAACGTTCCCCCATCCTCCGCGGCGAAAGATATTCCCGCACCTCGTTCAACGCCGCCGGCTCCACCTGTCCCTGGCGGAAAAGCGGATGGGCACACGCGGCCCGCAAGGCCTGGACACATTCCGTCACATTTTCGGAGGGAAACAAAATCCCGTTCCGGCCCGGCCACACGTAATCCAGAATCCCGCCGATGGCGCTGGCCACCACCGGCACCCCCGCCACCACCGCCTCCTTCACCGAGTTCGGACTGGTGTCCGCCCGCGTGGGGAAAATCATCATGGTCGCCCGGGCCAGTTCCGCCGCCACTTCCGCCGGCTGCAAGTCGTGCTTGAATTGAATCCGCCGCCATATTTCGGCGGAAGTTTGTTTCCGGATTGTTTTCTCAAAGCCCGTATCCCATTGGCCCACCACCAGCAATTCAAACGGCAGCTCCCCTTTCAACCGGTCCAGCGCCGCGAGCAACACGTCGCTCCCCTTGATCTGCGAAAGCCCGCCCACAAAAATAAAGCGAACCGGGCTGATTTGCGGTTGCCGCTCGACGCGGTGAAAAATCCAGTCCGGCGCGTGCTCCACCTGCCGCACATTCATCCGGGGCCAGCGGCGTCTGAGAAAATCCACAGCGAACCTGGACTCTGTCGTCACCACGGGCGCGCGCGGATAGCTGCGCCGCTCCAGCCACGCCGCGAATTTCTGGTAACGACACAACTGCGCCACTTGTTCATACCACGTCAATAAACCCTGCACGGTCGCCACGAACGGATATTTCAGCCGCGCGGCCACCAGCACCGCCCCCTGCTCCGCGCCCCAGGCGTGAACCACATCCGGTTTTATTTCCGCCAGCTTGCGCCGGATCAGCCACGTGTCCAGCCAGAACAGCGTCGGCGCGCGCCAGCCGCCCGGGGTTTTTATCAAATGAAACGTGACCCCGTTCCGTTCAAACGTGGTATTCCGCGCGAATTGTTTTCGCAGCACGATGACGTGCAAGTTCACCGCCGGATTTTTTTCCAGCTCGACCAGCAATACTCGCATCCACGAGCACGGATGCTGCCGCGGCAGTTGCCGCACCCATTCGGGCGCATCGGGCAGCCATTCGACCGGAAATGAGGAGATCCACGCGACAATTGGCAGTTTGGATTGCATCAAAATTCAACCACACTTTAGAAGTTTTGCCCGTGAACTAAAGTCAAATCCGCGCCGGTTGGCGAATGATTTTCCCACCGCAATGAAAATTGCCCTCAGCCTGGGGAGCGGTTCCCAAGATCGGTTTGGGCATGGGCAAATCATCACGCCGCCAGACATCCGGGTTGGAAAAAGGCTCACTTCTTGTCAGTTATTCTTTGCCGGCCAGAAAATTTGGGCGACAAGTAAGCACCCAGTGCGTGCGCGCTCTGGCGCAACAAAACTGATGAAGGAATTTTTGCAGACCCCCATTTTTTAAGGAGCGAGGCAAGATTGACCGCCAGCTGGAAAAGGGTCATGGCCGGTGCGCCGGTCAATTCGATCGCCAGCCGGGATTCCCACCCGCCTTTGCGGAACATATGGCGCAAACTTCCCTGATTGCGATATAAGGCCCTGGCCTGCGGCACGCGGGCAGCCACCGCGCCGTTTGCCAGCGCGCCTAACAACCAGGCCAGGTCTTCCGCCGTGGGCAGTGTTTCATCAAACGGCCGTTTTTTCCAATGGTCATGGCGATAAAGGGCCAGGCTGTTGCCGCCATAAACCCGCTGGCGTTGGGTTGCGTTGGCGGTTTTATCGGCAAACAGCACGGGCTGGTCGGCAGGTTCCCGGTGTTCAATCAAGGAGCAGTCACCGTAGGCCACCGCCACCGCGGCCGGAAATTTCAGGGCCGCCTCACGAAAACATTCAACCAAATTTTCAGACAAGGGCACACAATGCGAGCTGATGACCAGCACCCACGGGTTTTGCGCGGTCCGAAACCCCAGGTTTAATGACTTGCTGTAATTGAACGGCTTTTCCGCAATGAGGATGCGGGCGTGATATTTTTCGGCGATGGCCAGAGTGGCATCGGTGGAACCGGAATCCACAATGATGATTTCATCCTCCGGCCGCAAAGGAAGCCGGGACAGCACCTGCGGCAATGTGCCGGCGGAGTTGAATGTGCGGATGAGTATGGATATTCCAGCCATGCTTTTATCTGAACCGACATCAAATTTTTAGTCCCAACGCAAATCGCATTCATACCGCCATGACCCCTGAAATTTCAATCAAATAATAACGGAAATGTCCCTAAAACCAGCGTCTTTCAGCAACCGTTTCAGCATGAGCGCCTGAATTTGCCTTTGCATCGCAATCGCCGCCAAAATCTCAATTAATCACCCGTCAATTGCACGGGTTTGCCGGGATGCGTCAACCAGTCCGCCCCGCTCGCCAAAAATTTCCTTGTTTGCCAGCCGCCGGAAATGCTGACGATTGAGATTCGAATGCCGGATGCATAATCGTCCGCCCCATGATGTTCGAGTCAAACCCGACTGATGCACTTTAACCATTGGATTTGATTTATAGTTTTTTTATTCCAGATGCAAGTCCGATTTGTCAACCAACAGGGGGACATTTCCAAAGAGTTTTGACAAAGGCCGGCTGCGGGACAATAATTCGTCGCAATCCAAAAATGAGCATATAAACTCAACCACGTCTGAATTTTTCCAAACCATGTCCCTGAAGCATTGCCTGCCTGAAAAAACGCGTATCTGGCTCTACTAGCGCCGCGCCAAGACCCTGGCGGTCATCAAAAAAGCCGGGCACAAGCTCGGGCTGGGAAAATTTATCTGGAAACTGGCCCTGCCCACCGAAGCCGGTTTCTGGGAAAAGTATCTGGCCACCGGCGGCAAATCCTGCAACACGGCGGAAGAATTTAATTTCCGGATCTCCCCGGATTCCGAGTTCCAACCGTGGCTGGCCAAATGGATGAATTGCCCGGAGGGAGCGGAAGTGCGGGTGCTGGATGTCGGCGCCGGCCCGTTGACGTGGATAGGGAAAAAATGGAACGGACGCAAGCTGGTCATTGATGCGATTGACCCGCTGGCGGAAGCGTATGGCCAGTTCCTGCGGCGTCTTGGCATGAAGCCGCCCGTGGAAACCAAGGCGGGTGACGGCGAGGATGTGGTAAAAATATTCGGCCGGCTGGTTTTTGATCTTACGTTTGCCCGGAATTGTCTGGATCACTCATACGATGCCATCCAAGCCGTGACCAGCATGATTGAGGCGACCAAGCCTGGCGGCATCATTGTCCTCTGGCACGGTCAAGACGAGGCGGAAAACGAGTGTTATAAAGGACTCCACCAATGGAATTTCCACCTCGAAAATGCCGAATTAGTGATCTGTAAAGGCGACAAAAAACTAAACGTCAACCGGGTATTTGCCAGACAATTGCAGGTTCTGCAATGCGAACAGCAGGAGAATTGGGTACTGGCGATCTATCGCAAGGTGCAAACCTGAATCATTTCCGTGCGGAGCCAGCCCGCCCGCCATGCGGAAGAATGCTGGCCATATGGGGCGTCATAATTCTGTAAGGCTGTTACCAATCTGGCTCCAATGCCTTGACGTTGGTCTCGTGCAGTAAATCACGGACGCCGCCGGGCTTTGGCAGCCATTTCAAAACGAAAAGAAACAACCCATCTGGACACCAGGACAGAACCGTTAGCATCAGAGCATAATAAATGGCGAGCAGAGATTTTCTGCGGTTGCCGGCGCGGTGCCATTTGTGTTCAAGGATCATATCCCAGGCCGGAGATTTGGCTCCGAAAGCTTTGAGATTGAGCCAGGCCAGCTTCCGGATGAGTTGCCACCGGTGTATTTTTGCCGGCGTATCCAGCTCCCGCAGTCCCATCAGCAGCGTCAAGTAATAAAAATCATTCGCGATGCCCTGTGCCAGCAGGGCCTGGTCGCGTGGGCCTCGCAGGTATTCCGGGAGATGGCTGAAACGAACTATGAAGTCGAGGGTGGACCAGCGAGTGGGTCCTGGAAATTGAGTAATCAGCCGGGTCGAGCTGACCAATGCTTTCCCGGCTTGTTTTTCAAGCAATGCCAGCACCATGACCATCCACGGCCCCCAGGTCGAAATGCCATCGGCATAAAACCGCAGGAGCGGACGAAATGAGGGATTGCGGTAAACTCCGGTGGAAATCCAGAGTAATGACCCTGTGGATGCGTGGTTCAGCAGTTGAGAAATATCATCTATGGTGGTGTCGGCATCGTGCGGGCAGTCCGGGGCCGAGGTGTGGATGAAATCCGCCTGACAGTGCTTGATGAGCCGGAGCAAATCCGCCACCGCGCTGGCAGAAATCGGATCATCATCACTCAATATCCAAAGCCATTCAGTCTGGCATTCTTCGAAGCATCGCAACGTGTTCCGCCCCACTCCGCCGTTGTAGGAAGCACATGTGTAGGCAATAACCCGGGAATTATATTTTGCCACAACTTCCCGCGTTCCGTCAGGGCTCGCGTTATCATAGACACAGCACCGGACCTCCGGCGTCAACTGCAACATCAACCGATCAAGTTGTTCCCGCAGTTTTTCTGCGCGGTTGAACGTGGGAATCGCGATGGTTAGTCTGGCTTTCATTGCTTCAGTTTGTTGCGGCATCGGGTTGATGCCAGACCCGACGACAGTGTTTCCACACGGCACTGGCCCAGGCAAGAACAGCCACCTGCACGAGGGAGAAAGCCAGACAGACACCCCAGGCGCCATAAAACCGGCCCAAGGCCATTACGAGCAGCCCGGTCATCAGACCGTTCGCCAGTGACAACCACATCAACGGCTCCTTTTTGTGGGCGCGCAAATAAATCGCCTGGCTGGAAACGATCTGGTTCACGATGGTGGCCAGCACCAATAGGCTGGTAGGGCCGAGGCCGAGGAAGCGCGCCCCCATCGCAAAATGCTCCCGCACAAATACCAGCGCCAGAAGGAGCACCACGCCTCCGCTCACACAAACCACAACCGCTTGCGCCGTGGTTTTGAAAAAAAGCCGGTCCAGTTCTTCAAACCGCCGCTGGCTGATCAACATGCCGAAGCGCGGCCCCTTGGTGCCGGTCCAGGAGGAGGCCAGCGCGCTCAAGCTGAGCACTAATTGCATCGTCATGCCCATTTGACCAGCAACAACCGGACCGTGGAAGTAAAAAAGAACCGGCGTGAAGAGATTATAGATAAAAAAGCCGCTGAGCCAGCTTACCGCGATGCGCCATTGAAATGGCCAAATCTCATGTTGCCAGGAAATCGTCTCCCCTTTTGGTTTTGGCGCGCGCCAAAGTTCTTTCAACAGCCCTGGCCAGCCCCAGGCATAAGCGATGGCCGTCATCAAAGTCGCCGCCAGCCCCACAATGGCCCCGCTGAACAACCCTGCCCCGCCCCACAATGCCGTCCATACCACCAAACTGCCCAGCATGGCTGTGAGCGTTCGCAAACCGTAAAGGAAAGACAGTTGATTGCAGCCCTCGAGCAAGGCCCCCACCGGCAGGATTGCCAGCGTAAGGCCCGTCACCAAAGACAAGCTCCACCAAGGCAGGCTCCAGGCCACTGCCGGATCGTTTTTTATGGAGAAAAACCAATGTCCGCCCATGCCTATGCCCAGGACGACGAGCAAAGCCATCACGCCATACCACTTCAACGACAGCCGTCCCAACGAGATCAACCGCGATCGCGCACGCGGGTCGCCCTCCAGAGCACCACCGGGCAGGAACCGCAGATGGACAAACTCGTGGCTGGCGAACTGCACGATGCATTGGCCAAAACCCAGCTCCAGGAACACTTGCAAACCCATCACGCTCGCGAAAGTGTAGAAATAACCCTGCTCCTTCGGCGTGAAGAAATGCGCCAACAGCAGAATTGTTATCGGTCCGGAAAGCAATGACCAGGCCCGGCCAGCCGCGACGTAGAAGACCGGCCGGTCCACTCCCGCCCAAAGGCGCAGTCTGTTCAAACGTTCCAGCATTAAAAAATCCGGCGGAGGGTTGCCATGACCGCTTCGGCGTCAATGCCCGCCTGGTGCCGCAGGAATTCCCGGGAACCCACCTGATTCAAAACGGCGGCAGTCGGTGACAGCGACAGGATGTCGGAGCGGTTGCGGTTTTTATCGACCCGGAGCAAGAACCGATTCCATGTCTGGCTTAAGACGCTTTCCACAGTTGGCTTGAGATAAACCTCGCCATTATAGACTGGAAGCCGCGCTGAAACGACCGGTTTCATCGCGCAATTGTGGCAATTTCCGGGACGTAACGCATCACTTCATTTGGGCGATAGGGTACGGCGCCAAACTTTAGCTTTCCTTTCGCGCTCCAATGCTTCCACCAGAATTCAGCGAAGGCGCGAAGCGTCTGCGGTTTGCCCGTGCCGACATTTTCAATTTTCGGTTCGCCCGCGCGTAAATCGGTTCGCGCCAGCGCGTCAACAAACACGCTTGCCACTTTTTCAACTGGAATAAAATCGCGCATTTGTTCGCCCGCCGTCATTGGAAAATCCTCGCCCGCGAGCGCGGCCTTTCGCAGCGACGGCCAGAAATTGCTTTCGTGCTGGCCTTCGCCGAAAACAAGAAACGGTCGTAAAACAATGAGTTCGATTTGTGCTTCAATGGCCAGCGCCAAAGCTGCCATAGTTGCGGCGGCTTTAGACGCGGCGTAGGCATTGGTCGGTTCCAATGGCGCGTCGGCGGGAATGAGTTCGAATCTCTCACCACTCTTGCCATATTCAAAACAGGAGCCGCAAATCACAAACCGCTTCACACCGGCTTTCACGGCCTGCCGCCACAGATTCAAACTTTGCTGGACGTTCACGTCTAAAAGTTCGTCCCAATCTGTCTTTTGTGGGCTGACGCCGACGGCGGCCAGGTGAACGAGCGCGTGGCATTGCGAAAAGTCTTCAGACCAATCGCGGTCTAGATTTCCTTCCAGCCAAACCGGTTCCTGCGGCAACGAAATACGCGTTTTGCCGCCCCCGCGGCGCAGGGCGAAAACGTGATGTCGCGCAGCCAGCGCCTGCTTGAGAAAATGGCTGCCGATAAAACCCGTGCCTCCGGTGACAAAGATTTGCCGCCCCCGCAGTTCTTCCCGCAAGCCCCCGGGGGGTGCCAGGACATGGTCGAGGTCAGTGGCCAGCGGATTCATGAATCAAAGGCGGCGCGCATGCTATTCCCAGGCATCGGTTCGGATTTGTTCCGGCGGAACCCCGCGCAATTTCAAATCCGCCATCAGCACGTTCAACATGACCGGCGGGCCGGAAAGGTAAAAGACGGAAGACGGCGGGCGGAGGACGGCGGGCGGAGGACGGAGAAGCGCGTCCAGAGAGATGCGGCCGGTCAGGCAGCGGGGTGCCCGGGGCAGAACGGCCATCCGCTGTGCAAAAGCTTCGTTCGGGGTCTCCGTGAAAAACACCGCATTGAATTTCGAGACGGCGGCCAGTTGCGCAAGGATCATTTCCTGAAACAGAAGCAGCGCCGGCGTTCTCGCGCCATAAACGAGCGTTACGGCCTGTGAACCTTGCGGAGTGAGCGCCTCCAGGAAAGCCGTAAAAGCGCTGATGCCGGTCCCCCCGGCAATCAGGACCGCATCGCTGGCCTCATCAATCACGAAATCGCCGTAGGGGAGTTTGATCCAAACCCCGCCGCCGACTTTCAGCGTCTGCTCCATCTTCGTTGTGTAACGGCCTTTGACCGAATAGCAGATGCGGATCCGGTTGCGGCCACGCGGCGAACTGGCGATGGAAAAAACGCGCGATTCGGGCCAGAAACCCGACGGGTCGTAGTCGTCCACGGTCAGATGGAGAAACTGTCCCGGCCGGAACGATGGCGCAGTGCTCGCCGGCGCCAGGTCCACCGTATAGACCCCCCCGCCATGGTCGGTGATCGCCCCGACCACACAGCGGATTTTGCGGAGCATGCTCATGAGCCGGTCTTTTCCTCAATGAACCGGTCAAACGTCGCCAGCACGTGCCGGATCATTTCGCCGGTCAATCCGGGATATACGCCGATAAAGAAAGTGTTGGTTGTAATCACGTCGCTATTCGACAGCCGCCCCACCACGCGGTGTTCAATCTCCGCGTAGGCTGGATGCCGCAGCAGGTTCCCGCAGAAAAGATTGCGCGTTTCAATGCGGGCCGTTTCCAGTGCAGTGACCAGTTCCGCCCGCGTGAAGGGCGCTTCGGGCCGGACCGTGATGACGAAACCAAACCACGACGGATCGGACCGGGGCGGCGCGGTGTGCAGGATCAGGTGCCGCTCGTGTTTCTTCAACCCGGCGGCGAGCGCAGCGTGATTGCGTTTCCGGGCGGCCACGAATTCGTCAATCTTCGCCAGTTGCGCCACCCCGATGGCGGCCTGCATGTCGGTGACCTTGAGGTTGTAGCCGATGTGCGAATAGACGTACTTGTGGTCGTAGCCGAAAGGCAGCGTGCCGAACTGCTGGGCGAAACGTTTGCCGCAGGTGTTGTTCTCGCCGCCGGCACAGTAACAGTCGCGGCCCCAGTCGCGAAAGCTGCGGGCAATGCGCGCGAGGTCCTCGTTTGCCGCCGCTACCGCGCCGCCCTCGCCCATCGTGATGTGGTGCGCGGGATAAAAGCTGAACGTGGCCAGATCGCCAAACGTGGCCGTGAGCCGGCCTTCGTAACGGCTCCCCAGCGCGTCGCAGTTGTCTTCAATCAGCCACAGCTTGTGCCGGTCGCAGAACTCGCGCACTTCCCGCACGGCATAGGGTACACCCATGGTGTGGGCGATCATCACCGCCCTGGTCCTGGGGCTGAACGCGGCCTCGATTTTCTCCGGTGTGGGCACGTAGCTGCCCAGTTCCACGTCCACAAAGACCGGCACCGCACGGTTCTGGATGATTGGGTTGACGGTCGTTGGAAATCCCGCCGCCACGGTGATGACTTCGTCGCCGGGCTTGACGCGCCGGTCTTTGAGCTTCGCGGAAGTGAGCGTGGAAAAGGCAACCAGGTTGGCGGAAGAGCCGGAGTTCACCAGAAGCACGTTCCCGAGGCCCAGGAACCCGGCCAATCCGGCTTCAAATTCGTCCGCGTAGCGTCCGGCCGTCAGCCAGAAATCGAGGGACGAATCCACGAGGCTCACCAATTCCTTTTCGTCGAAGTAACGGCCGGCGTAACGCACCAGATCTTCGCCCGGACGGAATGGTTTCTTCGGCGCAGCGGCGTGAAACTCGCGCACCAACTCGAGAATTTGTCGCCGCAAGGTTTTGGGGTCACTCATGGAAAACAACAGGCTTGAACTATTTGACGGTCCACAACAAACCCGCCCGTGAAGCATCGGCCTGGTATTGTTCGATCTGGCGCCTGGCCCGCGCCCGCGCTGAATGGGGATCGGCCGCGGTTTCACGATACCAAGCCACCGTCCATTCAACCGTCGCGGAAAACGACCAGACCGGCGCCCAGTCCAGCAGGGCATGGGCTTTGTCGGTGGACAGTTGGAGCAGGCCGGCTTCATGCACGGCCTGGGGATCACTTTTGTCCTCCCAGCGCCCCGGCCAATATTTCAACACCTCGGTCACCAACTCGCCAACGGTGCGGTTGGCTTCATGGGTGGGGCCGAAGTTGAAAGCCGAAGCGAGTGGAGAGTCATTGGTTGACCCGCCCTGGCCTTGCTTCGGCGCGGCAGGAAGCTGGGAGAGGCGGGCGGCGAGCCAAAGGTAGCCACTCAACGGTTCCAGCACGTGCTGCCAGGGCCGGGTGGCATTCGGATTGCGCACGGCAATGGGCCGGTTTTTTTGCAGAGCGCGGATGCAGTCGGGAATGATGCGGTCCTTCGCCCAGTCGCCACCCCCGATGACGTTGCCGGCGCGCGCGCTGGCGATTTTTACCGGATGATTTTTGAAAAACGAACGCCGCCACGCGCTGATGGCGATTTCCGCCGCCGCCTTGCTGGAACTGTAAGGATCGTGTCCGCCCAGCGGATCCTCCTCGCGATAACTGTGGAGCCACTCGCGATTCTCGTAGCATTTGTCGGTCGTAATCAGCACGGCGGCGCATGGTTTCTTCAAACCGCGCAGGGCTTCGAGCACATGGGCAGTTCCCATGACGTTCGTGGCGTAGGTTTCCAGCGGTTGCTCGTAAGACAAGCGGACCAACGGTTGCGCGGCGAGGTGGAAAACGAAATCCGGCTGGACCTTCCCAATGGATTTCCGCACCGCGGCCGGATCGCGAATATCAGCGATCTGGTGGTGGAGCTGTTTGGCGAGTCCCAGTTGATCAAACAGCGCGGGTTCGGTGGCCGGTTCCAGGGCAAAACCATGGACGTTCGCGCCGAGTTCCAACAACCACTGCGCCAGCCATGCTCCCTTGAAACCCGTGTGGCCCGAAAGCCACACGGTTTTGTTGCGAAAGGCTTCAGCGGACATGAATCACCAGGTTTTCCAAGACGCCTTGCCTTCGGCCCAGAGTTTGTTCAGCCACTCGAATTCGCGGTAAGTATCCATCGGCTGCCAGAAGCCGTCGTGTTGAAAAGCCCTAAGCTGCTTTTTCTGCGCCAGCTTTTCCAGCGGCTGATATTCCCAAATCAGCCCCTCCCCCGCCGGTTGCAAATACTGCTCCAGCCCGGCACGCTTCAGAATGAAAAATCCACCGTTGTAGGTGGCCGCAACGTCCGGCTTCTCCCGGAAACGGCTCACCTGCTCCTGGTCGCCAATCACCATCTCGCCGAACCTCGACGGCACGCGCACGGCGGCCACGGTCGCCTGCCGGCCATGCTTCCGGTGGAAAGCCAGTTCCGCCCTCAAATCAATATCGGCCACGCCATCGCCATAGGTAAGCGCGAAATTTTCGAACTTGATATAAGGCAAGGCGCGCAAAACGCGCATGCCGGTCATCGCCGCCGCCCCGGTTTCGACAAAGGTGATTTTCCATCCTTCTTCGGTGTGAGCGTTGTGAAACTTTAGTTTCTTTGCGTTGCCCAAGGTGAGCGTAAAATCATTGGCGAAGGTTTCGTAGTTGAGAAAGTAGTCCTTGATCATCGCCCCCTTGTAGCCGAGACACAGCACGAACTCCTTGAATCCGTGCGCCGCATAAATCTTCATGATATGCCAGAGGATCGGGCGTCCGCCAATCTCCACCATTGGCTTGGGCCGGTACTCGGTTTCCTCCCGCAACCGGGTTCCCAAGCCACCGCATAAAATCATCACCTGCATGAAAAGAAACATACCTTCTCCCAGGTCTGTTCATCAAGGCCATTTAAGTGTTCGCGCCAACGAACAAACAGCGACCACAAACCAAACTCCGCCTTGGGGAGCCAGTGCAGGATCAGCGGAACGGAAACCAGCGAATAGACCACGTTCACCCCCAATTGCAGGTAACTGGCGGCCACATTGCGGGAAAAATTTTTCAGCCGGGACATATCAACATGATCTCACCGAAGTATTTGCGATTTGAGGCCTGTTGGCAATGCGCGTTGGCGAAAAAAACTTCCGCGTCCGCCCTTCGCACCCACGCTCACAACCTCGCTTTCACTTGAATCCGGCGTGAATGCCGCCGATTTTTGTTGAGAATGGCCTAAACTGCGGGTTTTGACAGGATTTTTTGCAGCAGTCGATCAATTTCCAGAGTATTGCTGTCAGGCGTCCAGCGGTTTGAGTTTGTTGACTTGGTGTAGAATGTGTGTCGTCCATTTCTGAATGGCGGCCCGGTTGGGCAGGCGCAAGCTAATTGGTCGAGAGGGAAGTTTTGATTTTATGCTGGGTAGTGGCGCGAGCCGCAGCGGAGCGAAGGCGAGCCGCCCGCATGAGCGCTCTTGACCGCCTGCTTCCCGGTCCGCTCCGGCTTCAAATGAACGGTTTTATGTTTTGTCCTAACGCGGTGCGTTCGGCGCGATCGGTGATTTGCAGTCCGCAGGCGCGGCCCCGGGCGTCACGTTGGACGATAAATTCCAGCAGACGTTCGGCGGCGGGGAAACGGCAAACTTCCCGGTTGACCGCCCTCGGCCCAGTCCGGCAGGATGGGGTTGCAATGATTGAGAGCGAGAACCAATTTCCCCCCACCGGCGCAGCGCCAATGACCGGCGGGGCGTCAAAAAGCGATTTCTTGTCAGTAGTTCAGTAACTCCGAAAGACCAATCATGGCCCAGGAACCACACGCAGTCCAGCCCCAGACCGCACCGTTGCATCCAACGAATACGACGCGATTGCTGCGCAACCCTTGGAGAATCGTTCTCGCGGTGAGTCGCAGGACTTGCGGCCTGTATAAGCGTCATATCAGGCGGTCTAAATCCTCATGCTTTGAGGATTTGGAGATCATCGCACTGCTTGGCCGGGCGGGGAAGAGAATCGGCCAAACGAGCTACTTGGAGATTGGCGCCTGGGATCCCGTGGCGGGAAGCAACACATACATGCTGTACACCAAGGGAGCACGGGGAGTATTGATCGAGCCAAACCCGGACCTCGTGGAGAAGCTGGAACGGCTGAGGCCAGGTGATGTTGTTCTAAACATAGGAGTTTCAGACCGTGAGGATATGCTGCCATATTACAGGTTCGAGAGTGGCGACAGCAACACCTTTTCCGCGAAGAACAAAGACCTCTACATAGCTAACGGTGTCAAACTCAGGGACTGTATTCAGGTCCAGGTAAGACCGGTGATGGAGATTGTGAAACACCACTTTGGTCCAAACGGCCCTGATGTCCTAAGCGTGGATGCCGAAGGGTACGACTATCGGATCCTGCGTTCCTGGGATTGGGTGAACTACAGGCCAAGCGTGGTGATTACTGAGATCTACCTATATGGCACCGTGGAAGAGGCAAGCATTGAGTTGTTAGAATCGAAAGGCTACTGCAAGCACAAGCAGGCGGGGAATAACTGGATCTTCCGCGAAGCATCGTAAGCGGCATGTGCCCTGAAACCGCCGCCCAAGCCCCTCACCTGGTTGGAGGTGGGGCAGCAACTCAAGCGCCTCTACGAGACGCGGCTAACAAGCCTTTTTGCATAAGAATTCGCCGAGAACCACAGGCTCCATTTTTTAGCGGACTCCAAAGGTTTACGTTTACCCATTTGCCACATTTCGATTTCACCAAGTAACGCCACAACGTGCTCCTCAATGGAATCGTTGTGAACCGGTGTGCCATCCCCATCATGAAATGCCCACGCTAATTCCGGAACGTCGTCCGTGCTCAAACCTACGACCGTACACCCGCAACACAATGCTTCAGCCACGGGTAAAGGCATGCCCTCAAAGGCAGAGGTGCAATAGAGGATCATGCTTTCTCCAAGTGCTTCAGTCACTTTTTTGCTGGGTTGCACACCGGCCAACACGATTCTTGATTTGAGTTTCGCCGGCAGGCGGTCGTGCCAAATCCTCATCTTATCAGAAAGGTTGCCAATAATTTCAAAGGCAACAGTGTTTGTCCTGCCTACAAGTCGTTCCGCTACTTGCATGAGGAGATCGGGCCGTTTGGTCCGCACTGCGTCCCAACGCGCAACGGCTACCACCTTTTGCTTTCTTTGCTCAAGTGGCAATGGATGGGGCACATCAGGGATCGGATACCCCATTAAGAGCATCCTGGGTAATATATCCCTGCCACCAAAAATGCGGGCTCTGCGCTTGGATCTCGCTAATGCACTGGGTGAATTATAGGCACTGACATCTGCCGTTCGAACCTGAACGTACGCATGATAGTTCGAAAACAGTCCTCTGATGAAAAACACCACCATTCTGGCAGCAGTGCCAATAGTTCTCCTTGGCAGGAATTCGGAAAGAAATCCCTTGCGCCATGTCGAGCGAATTGTGGAAAAAAAATCAAAATATGGAAATCCATTACAATTGGAGTCCAAAATCGCGCATGTCTTGGCACCGCCTTCACGAGCGGCAGAAATTATCGGCGTATGTTCCTTGAATCCCCAACAGATAAAGGCAACCGATTCGACGCCCAACGAACGCCACCACTGTGGATCGCGAAGTTCTCCCATTGACGCTCTGATCACGGATTCAGGGTCATTATTCTCCTGTCCTTCCGGGAACTTGGGCATGATGACTTTGCTATCATGCCCCAATGCCCGTAAGGCCATGCACAGGAGCCCGGAATCCCTCGCGAAAAAAGGCTCGTCGGCAGAGAACGGAAAAAACGCACAAGTGTAAATTTTCACGGCACGGAGGAAACTGATAGGGAATTGCTTTTTGACACTGCGCGGTTCAGGGAGAATTGCTTTTGCGTCGTGTTCATTTCGCGTTGAGCATGTGATTTTGGAGGCCGCGCGGCAAGCGTTTTTCAGGGTTTTGCGCCGGGCCGGGTTGAACGTGCCCGTTTTCCCTGCCGGAAGGCCCGCCGCCGCAAACGCGCGGATTGATTTCAATTCGGTCACTCATGCTTCAAACCATAACCCGCCGGGGAAAAATCGCGAGCACCACGCTAGTCATTTGGACTTGTGAAGCCGCACCGGTCAAAATGGTGTTGCGTAGTCTCATGCCCGTTTTAGGACTCTTCTGTTCATTCCCTGCCAGGCATATGGAAAAAAGTCACGAACAATGTAAAAGCCGGACTGTGGCATCGCAGAAAACTCCGCCGGGCTTTGAGGGCATTATCATAATTGCCTCTCCGCCACTGTTGAAATCGTAGAGGCGGGCTTCCAGCCTGCCGTATCCGGCGGCATCCTGCCGCCCGGCCCTGAAACCGAATGAACATCGAACATCCTCTCATCGCAACCGCAACCTGTAGCCACAACCTTCAGGTTGCGCTTTTCGTAGCCGCCGATGTGAATCGGCGGATTTCCCCCCGCGCTTTGCATGAACGAAAAAGGTTGTTTGACGCGGACGCCCGGCTCAACCGCCGGCTTCAACACCCCGCCTTCACCTTGAAGAACTCAATCGTGGTTTCAAGTCCTTTGTAAAAGTTGCTCCCCGGCGCAAAACCGGCCTTATGCAGTTTTTCGATTGCCGCCAATGAATGTTTCACATCGCCGGGCCGTTCGGCGGCGTGTTTGATTTTGGACCGCGAGCCTGTCAGCCGGCAAATGCTCGCGGCCAGCTCATTGATCGTCAGGCGTTGGCCGCAGGCAACGTTGAAAACGCCGAGCGCCGGCGACTGGGTGGCGAAAAAGACGTTCGCCGCAACGACGTCCTGCACGTAGATGAAATCACGCGTCTGTTCGCCGTCACCGAAGATCGTGATGGGTTCATTTTTCAGCGCCCGGTCAATGAAGATGGGAACGGCGGCGGCATATTGGCTCCGGGGGTTCTGGCGCGGTCCAAAGACGTTGAAATAGCGCAGGCATGCCGTCCGGAGCCGGCCTTCGGCCGCGAACATCCGGCAATAGAATTCGCCGTCGAGTTTGCTGATGGCGTAGGGACTTTTCGGTTCCGGCAGCATCGTCTCGATTTTCGGCACCACCGGATTATCACCATAGATGGCGGCGGAACTGCTCAGGACGAATTTTCCAGCTTTTGCGCGCGAAGCCTCTTCCAGTAAAATCAATGTGCCCAAGGTGTTGGTTTCAGCGCACTCAACCGGTTTTTGCATGGACTCCGGCACACTGATCATCGCTGCAAGGTGGAAAATGCAGTCCACCCCTTTTACCGCCTGTCGCACGAGGTGGCGGTCGAGAATTGAACCCCGGATAAATTTGCACCGAAGTCCGCTCAGATTGCGTTTGAAGCCGGAGCAGAGGTTGTCGAGGACGCGCACCTCGGCGCGATCCTGGAAATGTTCAACGATATGGCTGCCGATAAAACCCGCGCCACCGGTAATGAGCACTTTCATTTCAAAATGCCTTTGATTGCACATTGGTCCGCGCGCCGGGCGACCGCCGGCATGACAACAAACGTCATGCCCCATCATTGGCAATCCGCAAAGCCGAGTAAAATCTTTTTACGGGCAAGCCACCCGGCGGCCGTTTCCGCTTGACTCGGGCAATTTCATCACAAAACTTGTTTGCCATGATGTCCGACGCGGTTTGACCGACGATGGATGTTGGCGTGGCAAATCGTAGAGTCCCCGGCGAATCTGGCGGATTTTGGCTGATTTTACCAACCGTTTTAACGTCTGGCGGATGGCGGCAGCACTGCCAAGACCATCAAAGTGCCCGGGCGAAAATACCGAAGCGCTCCGGCTCGAACGCATGAAGCGGAGTATCGAAACATCAATCGGTTGGGCTGCTGTTTTCATTCTTAACTGTCACAAAAACTACCTGGTTTTTGTGACAATAAATATCAAGTCAATTTGAACCTCAATGCGCAATTGGTTCTGACCCGACTGCGGTCTGCGGTCGGCAAACGGGAAAGTGAAGAGCAGCCCGTCCTCCGTGACAATACTGCGGAGGGCGGACGCGATGCCCCCGCCTCAAAATCAAATTGAGTTACCGCGCCTGGGATTTCCGCGTTCGGGCTTTTTCGCGGCTGGCGCGCAGTTGCAGCGTGAGGGTTTCCGCCTCCTCCAGCCACTCCAGCTTTTCGCGGAAGGTGCATAACAGTCCCAGCAGCAGCGTGTGCAATTCCGCCCCTTCAAAGGTGCCCCATCGCCAATCGGGTGTCGTGCAAAGTTTGCGTAATTCTTTTTTGCTCATCGGTAGGGATCGAGTTTTTTCAACGCTTCAATATCCAGCAAATCCTTGTCCCGTCCAGCCCGTCTTTTCATGGCCAGAAGAGTTTTGTAGGAAACAATCGGCGCGCGAATTTTTCCGGCCACCGGCTCCCATTTTGCCCTGGCAAATTCTTTTTTGAAGTCGAATGGCTCATAAACGAAAATGTCAACGGGCGTCCGCCGGTGTTCATCGCTCCACAGTCTAAGCACGATCATGTTTTTTTTCTTGCGCCAGAATTCGCGGAGTTTCGGATTGGCGAAATCTTCCGCGGTCACGGGGATGGACATCTGCCAGCCGGCCGACTGCAAAGCTTGAAGCGCACGGGCAATGTTTTCGGGTTGAAGGCCGATGACCAGATCAACATCCACCGTCAGCCGGTCATAACCGTGCGCGCTGACCGCCAGGCCGCCGACAATGAGATATTTCACCTTCGCGCCGTTCAGCGCCTTGACAATGGTTTCAATGCTGCGGACTTCCATGATCCAAAGGCAAGGTTAGCGGAATTTCGCCCGCCAGCAAGCTTGTTGAAAAAACGGGGGTGTCATTTCAAATGGTAGGGACGCCGCGCTGAGAGCGTCTCAAAACTTGTAGCAGTCCCGCAAAGCGGGATGACTCCGCTCCAATCTCATGCAAAACCCGGGGAAAGGTGAGTGTCCGCCGTCGCTGTGCCTCCATTGTCCGGCATGCATTGCATCATCGGTTCCGGTCACAGGACGGATTGAGCCAGACACAGGACGGATTGACAGATGCGGGTTTTCCGGTTCATTGCAATTTGATCAGATACCAATTCCGCTCGCCATGGGACGCCCGAAGATTAAGCGGTATTGCCTGAATAACCTGCGCATTCATCCGCTTCACCCAGTCATTCACCGGGCATTTGAACCTCTCCAATATTTCTTCCTCTCTTACAAGAATGTATTCAATACCCCGTTGTTTCAATTCCACCACCGTGTCGCCAGGACAAACGTGCTCTATGCGGCGCGCGCCGAACGGCCGCCAGAGCGAAGTTTCCAGGTCATCGAACGTGACCACTCCCAAAACTTTCAGGTCCGGAGGCAGCACGGCGCGAACGGGCGCAAAACCGTCGTTCCGGACGCGATAAACGAAATAAACCTCCCGCATGCGCGCCAGCAGGCGTGAATCCGGCCGCCGCGCCTGAAGTTTTTCCACAAGGGTCAGCGCCGGAAACAATGACCGGGCCGGGGAAACCACCAGCAATCCCGCCGCCATGATGAAAACGGCAAACGCCGAAATCCTCCACCAGCGCCGTGTCACCACCCATTCGTGTCCGGCGCACACCAGCACCGGCGGCAACAGAAAGGCATAATAGGCGATAACCAGACGGCTGGTGACGCCCATATGGGATTGGGACAGCAGCGCAACCAGCGAAACAATGGGTGCGAGCCGCACGCAAGTTTGCCACTTCCGGCCACGGTCCACTGGCCGGGTGTCACCTGGATGGTTTCGCCCCGCGAACATCACCGCCACCATGCTGGCCAGCAGCAAAACGCAAACACCAAAGCCGAGTCCCGTGTTTTCCTCTATTTGCATTTCAGGCAGTTGCAATTTGTTGTCCGGCCACCGGATGGTTTGTTGCAGCCGCTCGTCCAGCCACGCCGGCATCGCCCGGTCCGCGTATTGATTCCATTGGCCGGCCAGTGGGAAAACCGGTGGCACAAAATTTTCCATGGCCAGCAACACTGTATTTGCCCCCGCCATAAATACCGGGTCTTTTTTGAGTCCGCCGGTTTCCAGCACCAGACCGGACCAGTCACCGCAATATTTGAAGTTCAGAACCAAGGTGGGCAGCGCCGAAGCCAGCAGCGCCCAAGCGCCGACGGCCAGAACCATCAACGCCCGGCGGCGCATCCATCCCAGCGCCGGGAGGATGGCCACCGCCCAAGGCAGCAACAGCGGAAGGTTGTTCGTCTTGGCGCTGGTCATCATCGCCACCGCCAGCAGTGACACGAAGAAATCACGTGGCCGCCGGGACCGGTTTGCCCGCAACGCAAAGTCCACCGCTATCAGTGCAAAAGTCGCGCCAAAAAGGTCGTTGCCCATGCTTCCCGCCTGCAACAAAAAGCCGTAGCCGGTCGGTACAATCCACATCCAATGCCACGCCACCCGCCGCCGCACCCCGAGCCGCGTGAACATGCTGAACACCAGTCCCGGCAGCAGCAGAAACGAAATGAGGTTGATGAGGAACAACCACCGGTCGGTTCTTAGCAACGCAATGGCCGGCGCGGAAACCCATTCGATGCCGCACGAACGGGTGTTAATGCGCGGGTCAATTATGTGAATCCAATGCCACTGGCCCGCAGCCAGCCAGTGCAGCACGCGCGGAACGCGATACACCAATGCGTCGTGATTGCTCGGCGCATACAACATTCCACCCAGAAAAGCCATCGCCGCCAAAATCAGAAATGCGAGCGGGAATGGCCGGCGAAAACGGCGTTTCAATTTCCTACAGGAAATTCGCGGAAAAATTCGTCCGGAAGTTTGTTTCCACCAAACCACGAACGCGGCCAGGCCCATCAGCAGCGCAACCGCGTAACCGGCGGGGTTCAATTGATGCAGCGCGGACAGCGTCCAGCCGGCGCAATTGAGATACGCACAAAACCAAACCCAGATTAA
>ODAK010001214.1_pt1 | contig 28807 bp, 33 predicted proteins | sample 1539591 | NCBI WGS metagenome assembly ODAK01 (sample SAMEA3539303, study PRJEB22396) | soil metagenome | biome: tundra; feature: field; material: soil | place: USA | collected 2010-05 | depth 0.15 m
TCTGGACCGGCTGGAACGTCCCGTAGTCGAGGTAGCTCTTCAGCTTCGTCAGGGCTGCCACGATCTCGGCGTTGCCGACAAGGAAGCCGACGCGCCACCCCGCCATCGAGAAGGACTTGGTGAGTGTGTAGAGCTCGACGCAACACTCCTTCGCGCGCGGCACCTGAAGGATCGACGGCGGCTTGTAACCGTCGAAGCCCAGGTCGGCGTAGGCGAAATCGTGACAGACGATCAACTCGTGCTCGAGGGCGAAGTCGACGAGTCGCGTCATGAAGGCCAGATCCACGCACGCACTCGTCGGGTTGTGCGGGAACGAACAGATCAGCACGCGGGGCTTCACCGCGGCGTTCTCCCACGCCAGGACCAGTCCCTCGAAGAAGTCGTCACCGGGATCGTTCGTCGTGGCGCCGGGGTCGTGCATCGGCACGGTGATCACCGTGGCACCGGCGAAGCCGGGACCGGCCAAGTGGATCGGGTAGCTCGGGCTCGGTACGAGGGCGCTGTCGCCCGGACCGAGCAACACCCACATGAGGTGCGTCAGTCCCTCCTTGGCACCGATCGTCGTGACAACTTCGGTGTCGGGGTCCAGGTCGACGTCGAAGAGGGCCTTGTAGCGCGAGGCGATCGCGAGGCGAAGATTGGGAATGCCGCGCGAGGCACTGTAGCGATGGTTACGCGGGTTGTTCGCGGCCTCGGCCAACTTCGCGACCGCGACGTCGGGACTGGGAAGATCGGGGTTTCCGAAACCGAAATCGATGACGTCGCGACCGTGTGATCGCGCCTCGGCCTTCAGTCCATTGATCTGAGCGAAGACGTAGGGCGGCAGGCCGTTGACGCGACGGAATTCCATCTAGAGATGGTAATCGTCGTGCGCGTCGCGCCACTGTCGCAGCGCCTCGACGTCGACGTCGGGTGCGAATACCGCCCACGTCGCGCCCGCGTCACGAATCGCGTTCAAGGTCGACGGAAGGTCCGGCGGCACCGGACCGGCCCAACTCACGGCGCCCGAGATCGACATCTCTCGCACTCGTTGCGGCGACGCGTCCCAGAGATTGATCGTGGCGCCGACGTCACGAGCCGCACGATTCGTCTCGTCGTTACCCGCGCCGAACCAGATCGGCATTCGTTTCTCTAATTCGCGCGCCGTCTCGGCCATCAGCGCTCGACGTTCGTCGGCGGGGCGAACCGCTATGTCGTAGGCCTCGTTCTCCGCGGCCGACAGCTTGTCCCCCGATCCGAGGGCGCAGATCACGCGCGATGGAGCCAGGCGTTCGAGCGTGAGGAATTCTTCGACCAGGTGCGCCGTTCCGACGAGTCCGACCCGTGCGACGAGGGGCGCGACGATGACGTCCTCGTGACGTCGCGCCACGGCCGCGAGCAGCGCGAAGGGCGCGAGCGACGGTCGCGTCGGTGAACCCATCGGCCAGAGGTGGTCGTAGGCGAAGAGGCCGTTGACGCCGGCGTCGACGGCCTGGGCGGCGAAGGCGAACGCGTCGTCGGCGCCGTATCGAAACGTCGGCAGGAGGACGCCCAGCTTCACGACGAGCGTTCGAAGGCGACGAGTGCGGCGCCCATCGCGCCCGAGCGTGGTCCGAACATCGACGGCGTCACGGTGATCGCCGGACGAGCGCGGTGCCCCTCGACGAGGTCACTGAGATACTCCCGGGCCGACGGCAGGACGAGGTCCGAGGCGATCGACAGTCCCCCGCCGATGACGAAATGGCCGCAGTCGAGGATCGCCGCCAGGTTCGCCAGGCCGAGCGCCAGCCACCACCCAATCTCCTTCATCAAGACCACCGCCTCGTCGAGGTTCTGCGCGGCGGCGGCCGTCACGTCCTCGGCTCGCACCGCGGCGGCGTTGCCCCTCTGGGCGACGAGCGTCGGGAGTCGACCCTCGATCGCCGCCTCGCGCGTGAGACGATTCAGTCCCCCACCCGAGGCGTAACGCTCCCAGCAGCCGTGGCCCCCACAAAGACAGGCGGCGCCGCGCGCGACGACGACCATGTGACCGATCTCGCCGGCGAAGCCGCTGCGCCCGCGAACGAGATTGCCGTCGGCGAAGACGCCGCCTCCGATACCGGTGCCGAGCGTCACCATGACGAAGTCGTCGATGCCGCGCCCGGCGCCCCATTCGTGTTCACACAGCGCCGCGCAGTTGGCGTCGTTCTCACAAAAGACCATGGAGCTCGCGAGCGACGCTCCGAGCAACGCCCCGAGGTCCGCGCCCGACGCCGAAAGGAGATTCGGGGCGTAGACCAAACGTCCGTCGCGGCGCATCATGCCGGGCAGTCCGATGCAGACCGGCAACGACGCGGGATCGAGGCCCTGGCGCGCGCTCAGGTCATTGATCAACTCGGTCACGACCTCAGCCGTCGGTGTGCCGACGTTGTCACTTTCGAGGTGCGGCGTCGGGGCCTGCGCCTCGCCGAGGACCCGTCCGTCGCGCGCGACTAAGAGCGCGAGCGCTTTCGTTCCACCGACGTCAACGCCGATCGCGACGTCGATCATTGCCGTCGCTCGGCCTGCGCCTTCAGCTCGCGAAGGGCCTGGGTCTGGATGCGATAGGCCGCCCGGGACTTGATGAAGGTCGGGATCGGCACGAGCAACTCGACCTCGAGGTCGTAAGTGACCTTGGTCTCGTCACCGTCGGCGTCGAACGTGTAGCGACCATTCAACGTTTCCGTGAGGTCACCTTGGATCTGTCGCCACGAGAGCTCCCTCGGCGCCTTGGAATAGTCGTAGTGCAAGGTGTACGTCGTCGAACGTCCGAAGGCCGCCGCCCGGAACTCCACCTCGAGACCCCGTCCCTGTTCGTCGCGCGACACGACGTCGATGCGCTTCAAGTCTGAGACCCAGTCGGCGTAGTGCTCGAAGCTCGTGACGACCGCGTAGATGGTCTCGGGCGATGCGTTGACCGTGATCGACTCCGTGGCTCGTTGTGTCACCCCACCTCCTCGCTCTAACCCTAGGGCAGACGTTCTGTGATCCCAAAGTGGTCGAACGGTGCGAGTTCGACCGAAAGTCGCGCCGCCAAGGTGTCCCAATCGAATCGCTCGACGGCCGCGGCCCGTGAGGCCCGGCCAAAGGCGCTGCGACGATCGCCGTCCTCCATCAACGCGCGGATCGCCTTGGCGAGCAGGTCGGCACTACGCGAGTTCGCGACGACGAATCCGGTCACGCCATTTTCAACGGCCTCGTGACTGCCGCCCGAGCGTCCCGCGATTTGCGCGACGCCCGTGGCCGCCGCTTCGACGAAGACAATCCCGAAGCCCTCTTGTTCGAGACCGAGCCAGCGGCTGCGACAGTCCATCACCATGAGGTCGCTCGCACCGAGCCAGTCACTCAAGTCCTCGTCGGGGACGCGACCGAGGAAGGTGACCGGTGCTCGGAGGCGCTTCGCGAGAGTGTGCAGGCGCTTGGCGTCGCGTCCCGAGCCACCGATGGCGACGTGCAGATGCGGGTACTGCTCCTTCAGCCGAGCGGCCGCGCGAATCAGCGTGTCCATGCCCTTACGCGGCACGAGTCGCGAGTACGAGCTGACGAGGAACGCGTGCTCGTCGAGACCGAGCGATTGGCGCACCTCGGCGCGGCGCGCGGGATCGAGCGGCGTGAAGCGCCCCGTGTCGACACCGGGCGTCACGATGACGATCGGCGGCGCGTACTCGGCTGAAATTCGTCGGACCTCGGACTCCGGGTACGACCCGGCGCACACCACGACCGCCGCGTGTGTCAACACGTAGCGAAGCGACGAGGCGACGATTGGGATTCGCCCGGGTACGGTGACCTCGGCGCCGTGCACGACGACGCCGTAGGGAACCGAGAGACGCGGGCCGAGTAACCCGAGGGGCCACGCCGGGTCGAGCAGGACCAGGTCGGGTCGGTGGCGCTCGATCGCCGATTCGATGGCCCGTTTCGCGCGCCACGAGGGGAAGAAGAGCGTCGTGGCAGGGATTCGTTCGACGAGGATCTCAGAGGTCTCGTCGAACGCTGCGGCGTTGGAGTCCGACGTCGCGGTCAGCACGACCGCACGCTCCGGCTCGAGCCGACGCCACAGTTCGTGGAGGTAAACCTGGATTCCGCCGGTTTTAGGCGGGTAGTCGTTGGTCACCAGCAAGTGACGAGCCATAGGACCAAACTAGTCAACGCGCGATGCTCGAATTACTCCACGCCCGCAGCACGGTGTTGGAATTTCAGTCGCGGCATCATTCCCTGGGACGTGAAGAGTTGGACGACATCGGCCTCGTCGGCGGTCATCACGAGTTCGTCGGGTTCTTCACCGAGAACGAAACTGACCAGACAGTCACTGCAGTCCGGCGTTCCACGCCGCACGCAGTCACTGCAGCTGATTGAAAGTTCGATCTCGTTGTTCATTGTGGCACCCTTCACTCTCCACAACTCTGCACGGCGACTGTGACACGTCAGGCGTCGAGATACGTCGCGATCTCGGCGGCCACTTGCGAAGGACCAAAGAGAACACCTTCGGTGAGCACCCGACGGGCGACCGGATCCATCAACACGTAGAACGGGGGCGACCGGACGTCGAGGAGTCGAAAGGCCTCGGGCGATACGAACACGGGCTGGACGGCGTCGTTCCATTCGGAGGTCCCGTCGTCATCTGCACTGATGATGAGAAGGGGCACTCGAAACTGGTCGAGGTCGGAATTGATGAACTCTCGACAGCCGTCACAGTCGGACTTGATGGCGACGATGAGGGTCGTCTCAGAGAACGCCACGTCGACGTCGACGCCGTCGGACCAGTGGCCGCTTAGTGAACCGGGCGCGACGCGCTCGCGCGGCCGGTCGAATGACCGTGCATTGAACTCAGACGTCACTGGATTCGACGATTGGTTCGACCGCGCGTCCGTGACCACACCAGCGACACGTCACCGAGTCAACGCTCTTCGCGATGATCTCCGGTTCCTCGACCGTCAGATCACCGCCGACGGTGAAGTGGTGGAAGGACCGTATGGACGTCGTCTCCACGACATCGAATCGCGTGAGGTTCCCGCAAGCGGTGCATCGATAGCGACTAGTCACAGTGTCACGGTACTTGGAGAATGCAGAAGTCATTCAAACGTCGAATGGTTACCCCGGCGACGGGGTCGCACTTCGTAGTCAATGGGTTCCGGGTCGTCGTAGCCAAATACCGTGTCGAACGGAACCGGATCGCTCTGGTTGCCGGCCCGCTCGGCGTCGATGAGCCGCGCGAGTGCCCCGGGGTGACGGAGCTTTCCGATCACTATCGAGCCACCATTGGTTTCGAGTACGACGACGCCGCGCCGGGTGAGTCGCTCGGACACTCGCTGATCGACGCGCAACGCAATGACGTCACGAAGATCAACGGTGCTGCGATGGTGGCGCAGCACGCCACCTTCGACGACGATTCGCTCGTTCGTGATGTGCACCTTGTGCGAGCGCCATCGCCACGTGCGCGTGAGTGCGATCACGGCGAAGGGGCCCGCGAAGATCAACGCCAACAACATCTCGTGTTCGTGTACCACGTGCACGTGTTGCGCACCAAAGATCACTAGCGCGAGCAGGACCACGCCAACCAGGCTCGGTCGCACGGTGCCCCGGGCGACGGGCGTCACCGAAATGATCCTCACCTCGCCGTCGCGCAAGATCAGTCGTGGGGCCATACCCTCCAGAGTAAGGACTCTTCGACCAGAAATCACAACATCGCGCGTGAAAGCCGTGTGAATTTGTCCTCAGACGTTGCGCATCTGGTGGGCGGCCGTATCGAAATAGCCGTGCAACTCGTTGAACTGCTCGTCGCTCAGAACGGCGCGTTCCTTCTCGAGTGCCTTTGACATTGCGACGAGCCAGGCGTCGCGCGCCGCACGGTTGATGCGAAAGGGAGCGTGACGCATCCGAAGACGAGGGTGTCCTCGCTCTTCGGAGTAACTCTTCGGTCCGCCCCAGTACTGCCCCAAGAACAACTCGAAGTGTCGCTTGGACTCGGTCAGGTCCTCGGGGTACATCGGTCGAAGGAGTTCATCGTTCTCTATCTCGACGTAGAAGTTCGAGACCAAACGCTGAAAGAACGCGTGACCGCCGACCTGGTCAAAGAACGTCGCTTCCATTCCGCCACGCTAATAGCGTGTTCTAGACTCTTTCGGTTCTCGTACGAGACGTGCGGGTGTAGCTCAATGGTAGAGCTCCAGCCTTCCAAGCTGGCCATGCGGGTTCGATTCCCGTCACCCGCTCCACCTCCAGCCGCATCATCTGGATATGCGACAGGGACACTCGAAACGCCCGAAATAGACATGACCAGTCTTATATGGAAGACATCGTTATGAAGTCTCGGGCGTACGCAGTCTCGAAGAAACGTGCAGGTGTAGGGACCATGGAAGGTGTCAGGTCTTTGCCGTTAGCGGGAGTGGCCAAACCTTCAGGGGTCGAGGGAGTGTAAGTGGCGAAGATCGGCCACGCAGGATTCATATCGAGCACCATTGCACGAACGGCACCGGCTCGCACGAGTATTCGGGCCAGGTCAATGATGTTCATCGGACCTTCGACGTACACAAGAGCGCCATTGTTCGTTACGCCGAGACCGGAACGTGGTGTATCCACGATCCCGTTGAGCGAAGCTCCCCACGTGGTCACGTCGTAACGTTGTAGACCGGGAACGGGACGGCCGTGGTCCACGAGGAGTGTCAGATTCTGTCGGACTGCCACGACCGATGGCGTCATCGTCACGTCACGCCCCCACATCCCAACGGTTGCGAACCCGTCGGCGTAGATGACGATTGATGCTCGGCCGGTTAAGAGCGGCGCCACCATCTGACCCTCACTGAAGTACCCACCGTTCGAAACCTTCAGCAAGAATCCTCCGTTGAACGCCGCCACGAGGTTTTTCGCCGCGCTGTGCGAGATGGGGGCCGTGAACTTCCAAGTCAGCCCACCTGGACTCAGGCTTCCCGAATACAGCCGAGCACTGAGCAGATTGGTATCCATCCAGGCCACTCCGGCGACCACGGTTGGCGTATCGAGAGGCCGAATGAATGCCGTGCGGATGGCTTCATAGCCTTGAACCAGGCGACCCGCCGGTCTCCAAACGCCTTCGCCTTTCAATTCAGGCGAAAGAAATGGTGTCAGGTCAGATGGAGGAGGAAGTGGCGACGCTGCACGGTTGGTGGGGCCACTTCGAGGTTTCGATGTCCGTGTGGATGATGACGCGCCAGAAGCGTTTGTCGACGTCCCGACGATAGTCACACTCACCCCCGCGGCAACAAGCGCTGCCAAAACCGTACGGCGATCAATTTGGCGGTCACCAATGGTGGAACTGAGTTGAGGCGCCTTAAAGGATCGCATCGTTGATTGATCGCCTTGGTTTTGCGAGACTGAGAATCGTACCGATCCACTTTTCATAGTTCATCTGTCTAATTCATTGTCATAAGCGGTTGATAAGGATGAACGATGTTCGAAATAAGGGTCGGCGAGAGAAGCCAAGGGGACGAAGTGAGCTTCAAGGTGCCAATGGATACTTAGTGTCGATAGCAAGACCGGATGGGTATGCGACCTTGCAATGGTCAGATTCGAATCCCTCCAGCCGCACCGTCTGACGCAGACCCCATTCGCTGGACCACGTGGCGTTGACCCCATTTCTTGGACTTCGTTTATGCGAGCGAGGTCTGGGTTTGAGTTGACTCGACTCGTGTCAGCTCTGGCGCCACCAATACAACATCATCACAACGTGAGTTTCTTCCACGTAGCGCCACCGTCGTTGCTCTCGTAGGTCGTCTGGTATCCGTACGGGATTGGAAGGGTAATCAGAGCGTCATTGACATTCAGTGCCGTGAATTCCATTTGGCCCGTTGTGGCCGGCAAGCCCTTTATATCGAAGCTGCTCACCGCACCGCCGCTGTTCGTCACCACCAACCTCTTCGTCGCACCCTTGAGACCCGGCTCGAGAATCCACCACGTCGAGAGATTCGCCATCGAGATGACGGCGGCTCGGCCGGATGTCGCGCTCGTGTCCAGATTGCATGTATTGGTGGCGGTTTGCGGATTGAGTTTCAGTGGTTCTTTCACGATGATTGGCATCATCGAATTGGCGTTAACTTTCCACTTCAAGCCACCGTCGTGCGTCGAGTAAAAGAAGATTGCCTGGTGACCATTTACGGGAAAGTCAACCGGCACCACTCCGTCGGCGCCAACGAATTCCGGCTCGCCGTAAAGTCCTCGTGCGTTGTGCGGAAGTGACGGGGGCGTTGGGAGCGTAAACCGCGACCAGTCAACGCCACCATTCAGGGTGCGCAACAAAAACGTTGGATTGGAGACCGAATTCCAATTCGAGAAAGCGAATCCGACCGACGCCGACGAGAAGACGTCCTGGGCAAAGGTGCACGAACTTCTGGCATCCGGAGAACGAGTTGACCACGTCGTCCCCCCGTTCAATGTCCTTTGGAGGGCGTAATTGCCGTTGGAACCAAAACCGAACTGCTGTCGCCATCCGATCTTGGAGTTGACGAAACTGATGGTCTCCATTCCGCCGTTGCTTCCGGTGTCGCCGCCAGGTTGTGTGACCCACGTTCGGCCCCCGTCCAGAGTGTGGCGCAAAATCGTGTCCGTGCTGCCACCATTGCGAGCCAGAAGCCAACCGTCGGTGGGTGTCGTGAAGGATGCGTCAGTCCACGCGTAGAGGCACTGACCCTTCGGAATTCCAGTCGTACGCTTCAACGGCGGTGTGACGTTTCGCCAGTGGATGAAGTCATTGGTGAGAAAGACCTCACTACAACCAGAATTCTGGTTGTACGTGGCGGTGACGCCGACACCGTGTCCTACGTAGAGAAGATACGTATTCGCCGTCGCGGACGCAGTGGCCGAGGAGAGATTCGCGCCAGTTGGAGGAGCTGTGTTGCCACCAATTGGACGCCGTGCACCGATTGGCACTCCTCCAGCGACGAGCAGAACTAACGCGATCACTATCGTCGCGGTCATAACAAGGATCAAGGCACCCTTGAGGCGACGGCGCCGACCCTGGCGGCGAGCCTCTTTGATCAAGAGCTCCGCGTTGTCAGGAATTTCAAAGGAAAGATCGTGTCGCGCTGGAGAAATTGTCATCGAATCCTCCTCAACAAATGATACTATCAAATATAGTATCTATGGAAATCCACGAAGTCAACAAGAACGAGTCGGTCGCCCTGTACGAACAGGTCGCGGCCGAGATTCGTCGGGCCATCGCCGACGGTGAAGCGCAACCGGGAGAGCGTCTGCCTTCCGCAATCGATCTCGCCGAAGTCATCGGGGTAAACAAGAACACCGTTATTCGAGCCCTCCACATTCTGAGAGACGAGGGCCTCCTGGACTTCACACGAGGACGCGGTATTCGCGTCGTGGCAACGCCCGGAAAGAGCGTTCTCCAGACACGAATAAATGAACTCATGGACTTTGCTCGCAATCAGGGATACCGTCGCGACGAGGTAGTTGCCATTATCCAATCTCAGGTACTGCGATGAAACGCAAATGGAATGAACTCCTCCAACGACTAGCAGAAGCACCTCCGACAAACGGCTTAGCGTTGCATTCGTGACTAGAAGAAGACGCTTTGGTTTTGGCGTACTTGTCTTGATTGTTGTCGCCGCGGCTTCGGCGGTAGTGACCTGGTCGGTCACTACGGCGAGTGGATCATCGCATCCCAGTTCCAACGTCGCCGAGTGCATCCAGGGCCGACTGCAGGTCGCCATCGAACAAGGCGGAGGATTGGCGAGCACGGTCCCCGCCACCTTCGGCTACACCTTCCTTATCGTCAATACAGGCACCAGGTCGTGCGAGGTACGCGGCTACCCCTATGAGATCATCTTCTCCACCGAGAGCGGCCAGATCTTGAAGGTCTCGACATCGCACGAGCGGACCGTGCTCTACGCCCAGCCCGAAGTTAAACGCGTCGTGCTCCGCCCCGGAGGTGTCGCGTCCTTCGGTATCAGTTACACCTACGGCGTCGCACCACCCGGTACGGAACCGACGAGCTGTCTCGCGCCGTTGATGGACCTGCGTCTTCCCGCGCTTTCGTCACACTTGTTCTCGTACGAGTTCCCCGTCAGGATGGACGTCTGCGAGGCCGGTCGAAAGGTCGAGGTAACTCCGGTTGAGGGCCAAACCACACCTCGGGTGTGAGGGATTCGCGCTGGCTACGTCTCTCGAAGATCACCGCAGAACAATGTCCTCTCGCTTAGCCGAATCTGGCCGGGTGTCATCGCCTGTTCGACGAACGTTTGGACCTCAGCTACAGGTCTTCGACGGCGTGACGCGAAGAAAATAGTCCGTGAGATCGCGTTCGAAGAGCAGGTACGTTCGATCCGCGTACGTCGCGACGGAGTCATAGCCGACCCCAAGTGGACCACCCTGGGCCATGACCTGACCAGTTGACGGGTCGAGACACTCGGTCGAGGCCTGACCGCCGGAGTCGACCAACCAGACCACTCCGATCCCGAGGTACAGCGATGTGTCGAATGCGTAGCCACCTCGCGCGGCAGAAGGAACGAGTCGATCGCCTTCGTAGTAGCGGGCGGTGGCCGTTTTGTTGTTGAGGTCGTCAGTGGCTACCCATACTCCTCGCGCGGTCGTGGCGAGCGAACCGCCGGTCGCGCCAGGAAGCAAACGCTGAGCAATCCTCCGGCCCGACGCCGCGTCGAAAGTGGTGATGAACTCCTTTGATCCACTCGAACCGAGCACTTCAAGGTACAAACCGTTGCCGGAAGGTTCCATTTCGATCGGCGAGAAACCCAGGGGCACCTTCACCAAAATGCGACCGGACTTGGGGTCGATTCTGATGAGCGTCTTGGGTGTCGCCACCCAAAGTGACGACCCGGCAACCGCCGCCTGGAGGGTCCGATCTGGAAGGACAAATGCTCTCAATCGACGCAAGTTCGTCGGATCGATCTTGAACAGAACTCGCCCATTATCCGGCGCTGGGATATCGAACGCATTTTGACCCGTTGCCCACCAGAGGGCGCCGTCACCGAACGCGACGCTGGTCTCGTTAGGGAACCTCGCCGCGGCCGCGATGCGCCACGTCCTCAGATCGACTCGGATGAGGTCATCAACCGCACCCTTCGAGCGGTCAAATGTTCCGATCACGTACATAGAGTCGTTTCCCGTCGCCGCGATTCCAGGGTCGGAGCCACTGGTATCCAGTTTGAGGATTCGGCTGACGGAAAAGAGTGAGGTCGAATTCGGAGGTGTTGGCGAGGTGCTGGCATTGGACGAAGAAACTATGGAAAGGGTGAGAGCCGATATCACTGCGACTGTGAGGACGGCGACTCTCTGAGTGATTCGTCGCACGCGCACCACCAATCTCCTGCTCGGTGTTCAACGGTACAGCAACTATCGGAAATTGTGCATCGTGGCCCTCGGACGAGAACCCACACGGCGCAGTTCGGAAGGGCCGCGACGACGTAGTGTCCGTAGAGTGGCCACACGACTTTGGCGCGCGAAAGAATCCGATAGAAGTCTCTTGTGATCAGGCTTGTTACTTCGATGATCTTGCTGTGTTCCCACTCTTCCAAGCCGGCAATGCGGGTTCGATTCCCGTCACCCGCTCCAAGACCGTCCTCGCAACGAATGATGCTTACGCCATTTGTTCTTAACTCTTTGAGCGTGCGGACATGGTGAAGAAATCGCGCGGCCACGTCGATTCGAAGAAGGTCCACGGACCTTGCACGGTTGACGCAATGAGTTTGCTCCCGTTGGAAGAAGCGGCGAGGCCGTTCGCGACGGGCGGATCATAAGTGGAAAAGTCGGGCCAACTTGAATTGATGTCGAGTTCCATGCCTCGTACGACTCGAGCGCGCACGAGTAGGTCCGCCAACTGCGACGGGCTGAGGGCGGGACCGGTTACGTACACCAACGCTCCGTTCTTCGTAATGCCCACGCCCGACCTCCACTGATGTTCGATGCCGGGAACTGACTTGGCGCACGAATAGACGCCGCACGTCGAACCCCAGGCGTGCCAATTCGCGCTCATCGCCGCCGCGGTGGGGCGCCCATCGGCCACGAGTGGGACCAGATTCTGACGCACGCTCACGACGCGTGAATTCATTGAGACGTCGCTGCCCCAGGCTCCCACCGTGACGCCGCCGTTGGCGTAGATGACGAGCGACGCCGCTCCCGTTCGCAACGGATCGACCACGCGACCTTCGGTGTAGTACCCACCTTGGGCCACGTTCATCACGAAGCCGCCATTAAAGGCGGCCACCAACGTCCTCGCGTACGCGGGCTGCACGGGCGCCGTGAATTGATACGGCCCTTTGCCGGGACTCATCGAACCGGAGTACAGCCGAGCGGATAGGAGATGAGTATCCATCCACGCAACCCCCGCCGACTGGGATCCACCCGGCGGGACCAAAGCGGTCTCATAGATAGCCGGTATCCCGCCGACGAGACGTCCGGCGCCGTGCCATCTGCCCTCCTGCGTCGATACCGCCGTTCCAAAGGGCGTAAGCCCCGACGGCTCGCGTAGAGGAGACGCGAGTCTCCCTTTCACATGATTCGCCACGGCCTGCGCGGGTGTCGCGCTACCCCACGTCGCGAGAACGACGACCATGCCGGCGAGCTTCACGACGCCCGTCCAGCGACCCGAACGGAAACGATGTCGCACTGAAGTCACTCTCTTAGGTTAAACAATTCGTCGTTGAAGTCGAAGTCATGCGAAAGCGATGTCGTGACCATTGACATAGCAAGCGTCTTGCGCCTCGAATCAGCTCATTGTTACTCCGAAGAAGACCGTGATCTACGCACGTGGAGCCGAATCGATGTCCTTCACAGCGGAGACCGACGATTTCACATCGCGTGCGTATCCTCTTGGACGTGACAATGTGACTAACTCCTCTTTGCCTCCTTCGAGCGGGCACCTGAGAATGACATGTTGGGACGGCCAATCGTCTGGGGTCGCATGAGGACGACGCAGATTGAAGAGGAGAGTCGTGAGCACAGTCAAGGTACAGCCTCGACAGAGGATTCGAAAGTCGACAATGTCCGCCGTGTTGATGGCATTTGCGCTTGTCGGCGCTACCGGGGCATTGGTACTGGTCGGAACCACCAGCGCGATCGCAGATCCCGCATCGCACAAGGGGCCCGAGGGAGTCCTCATCTACAACGTACCCAATCTCGCGCCGGCCACGACGCACGACGGTCAGACGGTGGACGGGATTAGTTGTCGGAAACAAGCCGATGAGAAAGTCAAGTATCACGTCCACGTCCACGTCGCTGTGTACGTCAACGGCAAGATGAAGCGTCTCCCGGCCGGCATCGGCATCACCCAGCCCCGACTACTCGAGAAGTACTCGAATGGCCACTTCTATGACGTCGGGCTCTACGACTGCCTCTACTGGCTGCACACCCACGTGGCGGACGGGATAATCCACGTGGAGACACCCGGTCAACGAAGTTTCACGCTTGGTCAGTTCTTCGACATTTGGAACCAGCCACTCGGCCCCAGTCAGGTCGGCCCCGCAAAGGGAAAGGTGGTGGTGTTTGAGAACGGCAAGCGGCTCAAGGGTAACCCCCGACTGACACCGCTCCTCGCTCACGCCGACATTCAAATTGACGTCGGGAGTCCGGTCGTGGCGTTCCACAAATTTCCGTTCAAAGTGACCGGTGGATGCGGGGCCGGAACGACGAGTTGCACGCTCGGGAAGAAGTAAGGCCGTCACCGCAGCAGTTCGTCGACGCATGAATAATCGTTGTTGAGGTGCTTTGCGAGCGAGTGACCTCCGAGATTCTCACCTCGGAAAATTCGACCAGACTCGCGCCGTGTTGACCCAAACATCGCGCCCACTCGCGCCCAGATAACGCCGGGGCGACCGTTCAAGGTTTCGTGCGCCAGCTCCACGGCACGTGGCAAGGCGACGAGGTCACGCGGCCCGTAACGCAGTGAGTCGGGTGGATAATGAATTCTTCGGCACGGTTTCGCGCTTCAACGTAATCTCTCGGGGTGGATACGCTCCATATCCGGTCCTCCACCTCGTCATGACAGAGGCCGTCGCCCCCACGTCGACGTGGGCCCCCCTTCGGGTCACGATATTTCGATGGCTCTGGTTGGCCTCCCTGGTCAGCAACGTCGGCACGTGGATGCAGACCGTGGGCGCCCAGTGGTTGCTCGTGCACGCCGCACACGCCGCGATACTCGTCTCGCTGGTCCAGACCGCCGACATGCTCCCCGACGTGCTCTTCGCCATCGTCGGCGGTGTGCTCGCCGATACGCTCAACCGACGGCACTTGCTCATCGCCGTCCAATCGGGTCTCGCCATCACCGGTGCCACGCTTGCGGCCCTCACATTCGCCGGGGAAATGTCACCCGCATTGCTCTTGATGTTCACGTTTGTGATCGGGTCAGGATCGGTCTTCATTACACCCGCGTACCAGTCTCTCGTGCCCGAGCTCGTTCCTCGTAAAGACGTGGCGTCCGCTGTCCAACTCAACTCATTGAACATCAACATCGCGCGAGCCGTGGGACCCGCGATCGCCGGGATTCTGATCGCCCATTTCGGAGTCGGTGCCGACTTCGCGATCAATGCGGCGACGTTCCTCGTCTACGCCATCGTCGTCGTGCTGTGGCGGCCGTCCTCAGACATCACACCCCAACTCCCCGAGCGATTCTTTTCCGCGATGCGCGCCGGCGGCCGCTACGTCCGCTACGCGCCGGTCGTTCGGCGGATTCTGTTGCGCGCGACGCTATTCCTCTTTCCGGCGAGTGCGCTGTGGGGCCTGCTCCCGCTCGTGGCAAGCCGTCGGCTCGGACTAGGGGCCAGTGGGTACGGGCTCTTGCTGGGCGCGCTCGGCGTCGGAGCCATCGCCGGGGCCCTCGTGCTCTCTAGGGTGCGCACCCGCCTGTCATCGAATGGAATCGTCGGATTGACGGGTGGAGTCTTCTGTGGTGCGCTCGTCGTCGTCGCCGTGTTGCACTCGACGACCGGCGTGGTCCTCGTCTTGATCCCTGCGGGAATGACCTGGGTCTGGATGCTCGCGACGTTGAATACGTCGCTCCAGCTGTTCCTACCAGCCTGGGTCCGGGCACGGGGACTGTCCATCTACCAGATGGTGCTCTTCGGGGCCCAGGGCCTCGGTGCTCTCGTGTGGGGCGTGACGGCCGACGCGTACGGGCTCACCACCGCGTTTCTCGTCGCCGCCGGACTGCTCGCCGCGGGCACGGCATCGATGCGTCCCTGGCCGCTCTTTGAGACGTCGAACATGGACCGAACCATCGTGGTTCGGCCTGATCCCGATGTCGCGGTCGAGATTGAGTCAAACGGCGGACCAGTCATGGTGCGAACGACTTATTCGATTTCACCCGAACGAGAGACCGAGTTCAGAAGCGCAATGATCCGAGTCCGCGAGTCACGCTTGCGTACGGGTGCCACCGAGTGGGGCCTCTTTCGCAACGGCGAGCGACCCGGTGACTTCGAGGAGATCTTCTTCGTCGCCTCCTGGGGCGAACACCTGCGCCAACACCGAGAACGACTCACCCCCGCCGACCGAGAGTTCGAAGACGCTGCGAAGGCGCTCTCGGCGACACCGCCGCAGACGTGGCATCTCCTCCCGACAGAGGAAGAGTGATGGGGCCGGGAAGCCGTAGGTAACGTCGCGCTACGCCAGTCAGCCCCGATTCGAAACGAGCAAAGGAGAGCAAGAGTGAGCAAACAGAATGCCAACGAAATGGCCATCGCGTTTCTGGGCGTCGGTCAGATGGGGACTCCGATGGCGTCGCGCTTAATCTCGGCGGGCTTCAACGTCCGAGTGTGGAATCGATCGAAGGAACGTGTAAAGGAACTGGTCCAACGTGGCGCGATTGAAGCGTCAACCCCGGCCGAGGCGACAGCGAGCGCCGACGTCGTAATCACGATGTTGCCCGACGGCCCCACGATTGAGGCCGTGTTCGGTGGCGCCGAGGGCGCGTTCGCCACTCTGGCCAGCGGCGCCGTCTGGCTGCAGATGGGCACGATCGGCATTGATTGGACCGAGCGATTGCGAAAGACCGCGACCGAAGCGCGAATCTTGTTCGTCGACGCGCCCGTGTCAGGGAGCGTGTCGCCCGCCTCAGCCGGTCAGTTGATCATTCTGGCGAGCGGACCGGATGAAGCGCAATCGATCGCTGAGCCGATCTTTGGAGTTTTGGGTAGTCACACTTTCTGGTTGGGAGCCGCGGGAGCGGGCAGCCGAGCGAAACTCGTGCTCAATAATTGGTTGGTCGACCTCGTGGAAATGGTCGTCGAGACACTCAAGTTCTCCGAGGCCCTCGGCCTCGACCCACGAGTCATCATCGAGATCATTTCGGACGCGCCGATCGGATCCCCGTACGCCGTGACCAAGGCGCGTGGCATGCTCGACGGTGACTACTCTCCCAATTTTGCGTTGAAGCTCGCAGTCAAAGACACGTTGCTCGCCCTTGACGCAGCGCGCAGCGTCGGCGAAGAACTCCCGATAACCGCAAATCTGATTGCGGCGTGGCAGCGCGCCGTGAGCGACGGGGCCGGCGACCTGGACCTCTCCGTCGTCTATCGCTACGCGAGAGCGTAAGGGGGCCGATCCGTTGACCATTTGAGAAGGTCTCGAAAAAAAGCCCACCAGACTTCGGCAAAGACATTCACGCTCGATAGCTAGGCGCCGGTCAGTACGTTCGTCATCTGCTCGTCACACCGTGGTGACTCGACCACGCCGGCGACACAGGTTCACCGCCGGTAATCGACTCCACGCGCCATTCGGGCCATCAACGACGGACGATGAAGTCGTCAACTGCACCTATCGCCAACCCCGGTCTTCGTCGGCCACGAACGCCAGCCTGCCCTGGGGCACGTAGTTCGATCCCGTCACCGTCACCGGCGTCACCGTGCCATTCGCGAGGTTCAGCGTCGCCAAGTAGTTGGCCGGGTAGTTCCGGGTGGGGCAGGTGGCCCGGGCGCTGTTGGCGCCACAGGGCGTCGCCACGACCAATGACTCGTTACGTTCGAATGGTCCTCGAACCACGTCAACGGAGTCGTTCGTTGAATCGGTGCTGAAGAGCGACCCCGAGTAGCCGGTCGGTCACTGCGCGGTTTTACTGTCGGATTCGATCAGTTACTCGTTCGCGAGCGCCTCGGCGACGTCCCTCAGTGCCGTCAGTACGGGATCGTCTTCATCGGTGTTGTTCTCGATGAGGTCGAGTTCTCGAGGGTCCTCATGAATGAAGGTCACCCTCGTTCCACCGGCGACTTCACTGAGGTCGTAGGTCATCGTGAAGTAATTCTCCGGTACGTCATCGAGACCGGGACGCGGTGCGAAGAGCGAATAGCGCAGTCGCGCCGGAACATCGAACTCCAGGACCGTCCCCCACTGCTCGAAGACCCGACCCTGCCACTCGGAACTGAGGCGAATCGGTGCGCCGACGTTCCAGTCGGTCGTGAGATCGCTGTTGTACTGCCACTGTCGCACGTGCGCCGGGAGCGTGAGAACAGTCCACACACTTTCTCGAGGAGCGTTGATGGTGATCGAAGACGTCGACACTCGCATGACCGACGAGTGTAGATGGCAGAACCGCGCACGGCGCAACGGATCACGATACGTGAGGGGCGTGGGTTGACGCGAGTTAAGAATGTAGGAATGAATTCGGATTCCTCGTCAGAGACGCAAACTCCCTTCGAGATCATCGTCCTCAACGGCGCGTCCAGCTCGGGAAAGACGACGCTCGCGGCGGCGTTGCAAGACGCCCTGGAGGAGTCGTGGCTGGTCTTCGGAACCGACACCCTGATCAGTGCCTTGCCGCTCGCCCTGTTGGAGATTCACGATGACGCGTTAATCGACGCACGTCCGAGAGAGCATGTCATTCGAGATGGCGGCATCAGCTTCGGCGCCGATGGCGAGATCGTCGTCGGCTCCGAGTATCGACGTCTCGAGACGACGTGGCTCAACGGCCTTGCGGCCGTCGCCCAGTCCGGAACGCGTCTCATCCTCGACGAAGTGTTTCTGGATGGCGAAATCTCTCAGGATCGAATGCGCCGGGCGTTCATCGGTCGTCGCATCGCGTGGATCGGCGTGACGTGTGACCACGACGTTGCGGCCGAACGCGAGCGACGCCGGGGAGATCGCGTCGTCGGAGAATCCGAGATACAGTCCTCGCTCGTGCACGTGGGCGTCGTCTACGACCTCGTCGTTGATTCCACCGTACACACGCCGCAGCACTTGGCGCGACAGATCGCCGATCACTTCCGCGTCGCATCGGCGTAGCGACGTCGCGCCGCCGATGACTTCTGGCCCGGTGCATTGGTCTCGCGAGAGGACTACGTTATGGGCAGCAGCACGAGCGAATCGAGGTGCCATTGACCATCGCCCCTAGCCACCCCAAGGCCCGGACCGTCGCACTGATCGGTCGAAACGGCGTCGGGAAGACTTCGTTACTCGAAGCGCTCGTCGTCGCGACCGGTGGACTCGAACGAGCCGGAAAGGTTGACGCCGGCACGACGCTCGGCGCAAATGATCCCGAAGAACGCAAATATCAGATGTCCCTCGGCATCGCTATGGCGCCGGTCTGGATTGGCGACGACAAATTGACACTGCTGGACACGCCCGGGCTCATCGACTTCCACGGTGAAGTCGAACGGGCCCTCGACGTCGCCGACGTCGCGGTCCTGGTCGTGAGCGCCGTCGACGGTGTTCAAAGCGACTTCGTCGCCACCTGGGACCTCGCGCGGGAGGCTGAAGTCCCCGTCGTCATATTCGTGAACATGCTCGACGCCGAACGGGCCGATTTCGAATCGACGCTGGGGTCACTCGAATCACTCGTGGGCCCGACGCTGGCGCCGCTGGAGTTGCCAATCGGCGAAGGACCTTCGTTGCAAGGAGTGGTCGATCTTCTGGCCGACGAAGCAATCTTCTATGACCGCAGCACCCCGCGTCACGCTCCGGTGCCCGCGGAACTGGCCGAGTTGGAATCGAGGGTTCGCGCCAGTCTCATCGAGGCGATTGTCGTCGCGGACGATTCGCTCACCGAGCGCTACCTCGAGGGCGACGTGCCGACGATGGAAGAGCTCGAGCCGGCGCTCGCGGAACTCATGATCGAGGGCCGCATCGTGCCCTTGACGTGCGGCTCGGCGACCATGGGCGTCGGCGTGGACCGCCTGGCCACGCTGCTCGACGAGATCGCGGTCTCGCGCCCGATTCCCGCGTTGATGAACGGCAACGAGACCTTCCTCGACCGCGACCCCGAGGGCGAACCCGTCATGCGCGCCTTCAAGGTCATCGTCGACCCGTACGTCGGACGCATCGTCGTCATGGAGGTGATCTCGGGAACGATCACGCCCGACCTCACGCTCGTCAACGTGCGCACGCGAAACGACGAGCGGCTTCACGGACTTCATCATCTGTTCGGCTCCAAGCTCGTCCCGGTCACGCGCGCCGTGGCCGGTGACGTGGTCGTCGTCGCGAAGCTCAGCGACGTCGCGGTGGGCGACGTGCTCGCCAAGCGTGGGGTGGACCTGGCGACACTTCCCGCGACGTTGCCGGCGCCGGCGCTCTCGGTGGCGCTCCTGAGTGCGTCCCACGATGACGACGACAAGATAGCGAACGCCCTGCATCGGCTGGCCGAGGAGGACCCGTCGCTGCGCGTGCGCCACGACCCGGTCTCGCGCCGTCTCGTCGTCGACGCCATGGGTGACACCCACCTCAAGGTCACCCTGGAACGGCTGCGCCGTCGCTTCAACGTGAACGTGACGACCGCGACGCCCGAGGTGCAGCGCTACGAGACGATCCGGTCAGCGCGCGAGTGCGAGGGTCGCTTGAAGAAGCAGACCGGCGGCCACGGGCAGTACGCGGTCGTCAATCTCAAGGTTGAACCCATCACGCCCGATCAGCCCTTCGAGTTCGTCGACGCCATCGTGGGCGGTTCGGTGCCGCGCCAGTTCATCAGTGCGGTGCGCAACGGCATCGAAAAGTCAATGGCGCGCGGCGGCCCGGCAGGATTTCCCGTCGTCGGACTGCGCGTCACGCTCTACGACGGCAAGTTCCACAGCGTCGACTCCTCCGAAGCGGCGTTCGACACCGCCGGATCACTGGGCCTTCGTGCGGCGCTCGACGCCGCCGGCACCGTGGTGTTGGAGAGGGTCATGGAGGTAAAGACGACGTTCCCGACCGAGTACCTCGGTGAAGTGCTGAATGACCTCAAGGGTCGTCGAGGCAAGGTCGTCTCGACCAACCAGGACAACGCCGCAACCGTCACGGTAACGTCCTACATTCCCGAGGACGGATTGCACCGATACGGACTCGACTTTCGCTCCATCACCGCCGGGCGGGGTCGGGTCACGATTCAGTTGCACCATCTATCCGAAGCTCCGTAAGTGGGCCATCGCGTCGTCGCCCATTGCGACGGGTGAGTCGACGCCCTTAGTCCGGTAGGTCCGGTAGGTCCAACGCGAGCCAGAGTCCGTGGTGATGACACCATCCCCACTCCGTCGGCGTGCCACCGGGAAGCGTCACGAGGACTTGCGTGGCCCCCTTACGCGCACTCTCGCTCGAGGTCGACGACGTCGGCCACTTCACCATGAACGGGGATTCCAGGGAGATCCACGCGACGTTCGCGTTCGCGCATTTGTCGACCATGTCCTCGAAGTACGCCAACTGTTCCTCTTCCGAGAAGTAGGCGGCCACGTAACTGTTGATGACGACGGTCAGGCTCGACGGATCTCCGAGTACAAGTGCGTCGTCGAGTCGCTCGGCGGCGGTGCCCTGCAACATCTTTATCTCGGGCCACGACGGGCGTTGCGCGATGATCGCGTCGAGCCGGGCAAGGCGCCGGGGCTCTTCCGGCCAGAGACAGGCCTGCAGCCACAGTCGATCGTCGTCGACGGAGAGGTTCAGTGGCGAAGGATCGATACCGACGCGGGAGTGAACGTCGGGAAGTCGAAGTGAGCGATCAACCGGCGTTTCGTCGTGACAAACCAACGTCAAGGGATCGTCGTCATCTGTTTCGCGCACCGGGAATTGGTCGAAGTGGAGGTTGATGCCCGCCGAAGTTCCGACGTCCACAAGATTGATCGACGTGAAGCCTCGCCGCGCGATGAGCGCGATGACGCTCTGGAAGACGGCGTTGCGACCCGGCTCGTTGGTCTGCGTCGTGCGATGCAACTCCGAACGAATCAATGCCGGTTCGTCGTGAATGACCGCCAGTACCCGGCGAGCGGCGTCCTTGGGATCCGTGACCGCACCATTTCGAGTATCTCGGTAGATCGGTGTCAGCATCGCGTGACCTCGCAGTGCGGCGAGATGCAGCGTCGCGAGGACCAGCATCGGATTCCTCTGTTCCACGCGGATGCCCGCCAGCAACTCCTGGGCGACGAGATCGTCTTCGAGCGCATTCATCAGCGCGGAATAGAACGGTAGCCGGTCGTGATCTTCGCGGGTGAACGCGAAGTGGTAGCGACGCCGCGCATCCTCTACGTCCAGGACCATAGTGAGCACGATACCGAGTGAAACGTGCGCCAAGAGCCATCCGCGGCCGCGCGCTGAGGGCTCTGAATTCGATACAGCCTAGAGTCGACTCTGGTGAAGAGGAAAGTCGCACTCGTGCAATTGGCCAAGCATCGCGAACCGCGGCTGCTGGTGACCGGCCAAACCATCTCGCAGTTCGGCGACGGGGTCGCGCTTGTCGCGCTCACGCTGCTGGTCCTCGACACGACGCACAGTGCATCGAAGTTGGCGTGGTTCGTGGCCGCGCGAATGACGCCCCTGGTGATCTTCCTCTTGGTGGGCGGCGCCATCGTCGACCGATTCTCTCGTCGAATTCTGCTGCTCATCTCGGACTGCGTTCGAGCAGCACTTACCGCCGTGCTCGTCGTGCTCATCGCCTCCGGGCAGTTGAAGTTTGATGAACTGCTCGTGTTCGCCGTTCTCTTCGGGACTTTCGATGCGGTTTTCATGCCGGCCATGACGGCGCTCACGCCGGAGATCGTTCCCGAAGAGTTGCTGCCAGCTATGAACGCAGTTCGTCCACTCTCGAACAATCTGATGGGCAGCATGATCGGTCCGGCCGTCGGTGGCGTCATCTTCGCTGCGAGTGCCTCCTGGGCGATCGGTGTCGACTGCGCCACTTTCCTCGTCTCCGCGGGCGCGTTGTTCTTGATGCATCCGACCCCGACGCCCCAACGAACGCCCGGGAGTTCGATGCTCTCCGAGATCAAAGAAGGCGTGCGCTACGTGCGTCGTACGCGGTGGCTTCGCAGCGGCCTAATTGTGGCGGCCATAACGAATGCGTTGATCTTCGGTCCCCTGGGCGTTCTGATCCCATATTTGCTTCGACACACGTTGCACGACAGCAAAGTGGTCGTTGGTTACACCTTTGCCGTCATGGGTCTTTCGGGCGCTATCGGGGCACTCGTCGCGTCGAATCTGAAGACTCCCCGCCGTCGTATTCGGGTCATGTGGACCGTTTGGACGATTGCTTCGCTCTCGGCCCTCGTCATCGGCTTCGCCACCAATTTCTGGGAGGTCCTTATCTTCCCGATCGTGGCATCACCGTTGAACCTTTTCGGCAACGTCATATGGGAGTCGATGATGCAAACCGAGGTACCGCGAGATCTCCTCGGTCGAGCGAGTTCGGTCGACTGGTTCGTTTCATTAGGACTAGCGCCGATCGGCATTGTGCTGGCCGGTTTCTTGGCGACCGAGTGGGGCGTGCGAACCTATTTCGTCGTCGTCAGCCTGGTTGCGAGTGCCCCCGGACTATGGATGATCCTCTCGCGCAAGATCAACGAAGTCGACCGAGGACGCGTCAAGGGATCGGCAGTTGCGGAGCCTCCGCCAGCGACATTCCCACTAGGCGAGAGCCCTTCTTCGCAGAACCTGGGTATATAGCCTCCGGTCGAAATGACCGTCCCTTGGCTTCGCCGACACGGCCACCGCGCACTTCCACCCACTCGTCGTTCGTCGACTCGTTGACAACGTGGGCGACGAAGACCCAGTGCTGACGTCGCTCCTTGACGCCGTCCACCACCACGGCGTCACCGGCTCGCACGCCGTTCCATCGTGTGCTCCTGACCACGTGGCCGTGACGGGTGACGACGGCGCGTTGTCTCATACGCCATTTCTAGTCGTTGGCACGGTCACCACTCGACGTCACAGCGCTGTTCTACGGTGGGATCATGGCTTTCACGCAGGAGTTACCACGCTCCCTCTCCCCCTCACGACTCTCCGATTTCCAGACCTGCCCGCGTCGCTACCAGTACGCGTCGATCGAACGCATCCCCCAGCCCGCCTCGTACGCCACGGCGAAAGGTCGCTTCGCGCACCACGTCTTCGAACAACTCTTCAAGCTCGCGCCCGAGGAACGGACCGTCGATCGAGCTCGCGCGTTCGTGCCCGGGGCCGTCGAGGCGATCCTCACTGAGGACGTGCGATCCGACATCGCCATGGATGAAGGAATGATGCGTCGGCTCCTCAGCGAGACCGAAGAGATCATCACGACGTACTTCCATATGGAGGATCCGACGTCGGTCACGAGTGAGGGCGTGGAACTGCGTCTCGGCGCGACCGTCGACGGGGCACCGCTCTTTGGCATCCTGGACCGGCTCGACCGCGACGACGACGGATTCCTCACGATCGTCGACTACAAGACCGGCGGCCTGCCCAACCGCAACTACGACTCCCAGACCTTCGCCAACGCCGAACTCTACGCCGCCCTGTGTAAAGCCAAACTGGGCGAACAGCCCACGAAGATCCGACTGATGTACGTCGCTAAGGGCGAGAGCATCGAGCGCAACGTGACCGACGTCGTCGTGAAGGCCCGTTCGCACTCCGCCGCCAGCGCGTGGGAGAAGATCAACCGGTTCTACGACGACGGTGAGTTTCCGGCGACGCCTTCGGTCAACGCCTGTCGCTTCTGTTCGTACAAGGACCTCTGCCGTGCGAACGGTGTCGCCGTTCCCGTGTGAACTTTCGAGGCTCTTCGTGAATCGACCTTTAGTCTGGCGTCATGCAATCGTTCGACCTCTCCTTTGACTACCGATGCCCCTTCGCGAAGAACATCCACCTGCACGTCATCACGGCGCTGCGCGCCGGCGCCGACTTCGACGTCACCTTCGCGCCCTGGTCGCTCAGTCAAGGAGGCCGGAATGATGGCGCGCCCGACGTCTGGAACGACCCCGCCTACGACGCCGATCTGATCTCGCTGGCGTCGGCGATCTCGGTGCGCGACGAACAGAGCGAGTACTTCCTCGACGCGCACGAGGCGCTCTTTCGAGCCCGGCACGACCGCGCAATCCGTCTCGTCACCCTGGATGAGATCAGTAACGTCCTCGCGCCCCTTGGCGTCGACATGGCCAAAGTCGCCGCCGACGTCGCCTCGCGCCGTCCTCACGACGTCATCGCGGCGAGTCACAAGGAGTTCGAACGCTTCGAGGCATTCGGTGTCCCCACCTTCGTCGTGAACGACGACGCGACCTTCGTGCGCTACATGAGCGAGCCGAGCGAGGACCCCGAAGCGTCCGTCGAACTCATCAATAGCCTGCTCGACATGATGACGAACCGTAGTGACATCAACGAGTTCAAGCACACGCGATTACCGAGGTAATCGGCGAACTACATCGACTGGTATTGAATCAGCGTGTCGTAGGTCTCGTCTCGGTCATCGGCGCCGCCGGCCATCGCGGCCGAGAACTCCGTCGCACCCGCCTCGGCCAGGTCGTGCAACTTCTCCAGGACCTGCTCGCGGGTTCCGAAGAGACCGACGTCAGCCGGTCCCTTGGCTCCTTCGCGGTCCAGCATCGCGCGATAACTCGGCAGCGTGCCGTAGATCTCGAGCGACTCGTTCACCTTGGCCATGGTGTCGGCGACGTCACCGGTCACCGAGATCGGCAAGCTGCACACGACGCGCGGAGCCGGGCGGCCGGCCGCCGCCGCAGCCGCGTTGATGGTCGGCGCGACGTGCGTGGCGATCGTCTTCACACCGGTCATCCAGGTCAACGTCCCGTCGGCCAACGTCCCGGCCATCTCGAGCATTTTCGGAGCCAACGCCGCCACCAACAGTCCGGGCGTTCGAACGTCGCTGGGCCCCAAGGCGCCCAGGGTCGTCGCGCTCACGCGTTCACCGCGTACTTTGACGCGCTCACCCCGAAGCATCGGCGCCAGGGCGTCAAGATATTCGCTCATGTACGACGCCGGATGATCGAAGGAGATGCCCCACATGCCCTCGACGACGGCCTTGTGCGACAGACCGATGCCGAGCGAGAGTCGTCCGCCGATCGCTTCTTGCACCGTGCGCGCCTGGGCCGCGAGCATCGTCGGGTGTCGCGTCTGGATCGGTACGACGGCCGTCCCGAGATCGAGGTCGCGGTACTCGCGACCGACGACGGCGAAGACCGTGAGTGTGTCCGGGCCGAAGATTTGCGACGACCACATTCGCGTGAAGCCGCGCTCTCGAAGCCCCGCGGCTCGTTCGAGCGTCTTCTCCAGTGGTCCGTCAACGTCCATTCCGATTGCGATGTCCATGGGGGCCTCCTCGCTCGACCGATAGCGTTACGGTCGTGTTGAACGATTCCCAACCTACTGGTCCCGTATCGGTAGGTGTGGTGGGAGCGGGCCAGTTGGCTCGAATGATGGGTGACGCGGCGCACGAGGCCGGCGTCAACCTCACGGTCCTCGCGTCGTCCCCGGAGGATTCGGCCGTAGCGAGCGCCGACGTCACTCTGATCGGATCACCGGACGACGCCGGATCACTCGATGAACTCGCCGGCCAGGTCGACGTCATCACGTTCGATCACGAACTCGTCGACCTCGATCAGATCGCGGCGCTCGAAGCGCGCGGCGTCGTTGTTCGTCCCGGGTGGCGCGCGCTTCGATTCGCCGTGGACAAGGGCCATCAACGACGGGCCTTTGACGTCGCCGGCATTCCCCTGCCCCGATTCATGGTCGTCACGTCCACGAAAGACGCCATGTTGAAGGGCTTTCTCGACAGCGTCGGCACCCCGGTCCTCAAGGTCGCGACGGGTGGTTACGACGGTCGCGGCGTCCTCTTCCCGCAGAGCCGCGTCGAGACGTTGTCGATGATCGACGAACTCTCGAAGACCACGAGCGTCGTGGTCGAAGAACGACTCAACCTCCGTGGCGAACTGGCACTCGTCGTCGTTCGCGGCGTGCACGGCGAATACGCCAGCTATCCCCTCGTGTCGACAGTGCAGTCCCACGGCATGTGCGTCGAAGTGCGCTACCCGGCCGGCGTCGATGAATCGACGCAACTCGAGGCCAATCGACTCGGACGAAAGATCGCCAACCTCGTCGGCGCCGTCGGCGTACTCGCAGTTGAGTTCTTCTTAACCGACCTGGGTCTCGTCGTGAACGAGATCGCACTTCGCCCCCACAACACCGGCCACTGGACGATCGAGGGCGCACGCACGAGTCAATTCACGAACCACCTATTGGCGGTGAGCGGACGCGCGTTGGGCTCGACGGAACCGGTCGTGGCCTCCGCCGTGATGGTGAACGTCGTCGGCGCCGACGAGCCCGGGTCGATCGAACGCGCCGCGCAGGTCCCCGGGGCGCACGTCCACGACTACGGCAAGTCGTGGCGTCCGGGCCGCAAACTCGGACACGTCACCGTCGTAGGCGACGACGCTGACGCGGCGCACGTGAGAGCATGGGAGAGCGCGCGAGCGTACGGCACGCGGACTCGGGAGACATAGTGCAACCAGTGGTTGGGATCGTGATGGGCAGTTCCTCGGACCACGAGATCATGAGCGGCGCCGCAGACATTCTCAAGCGCTTCGGCGTCGCGAGCGAGGTGCACGTGGTCTCGGCCCATCGCACACCCGAAGCCATGATCGACTACGGACTTCACGCGAGAGAGCGTGGACTGAAGGTGTTGATCGCCGGCGCCGGTGGCGCCGCGCACTTGCCCGGCATGTTGGCCGCGGTGACGACGTTGCCCGTGATCGGCGTGCCGGTCGCCCTCGCCCAACTGAACGGGCTCGACTCGTTGTTGTCCATCGCCCAGATGCCCCGCGGTGTGCCGGTCGCCACGGTCGCGATCAACGGTGCGACGAACGCCGGACTGCTCGCCGCGCGAATCCTCTCACTCGACGATGACGCCCTCGCCGTGGCCCTCGATGAGTACCGCACTGAGTTAGCGACCCAGGCCACCCAGCAGGACCACGACCTGCCACGGAGTTAATCAGTTTCTTACAAATCGCTGACGTGTTTTCGTTCGCGGTGCACCCGAGTTCCCCCCTAGTGTGGACTCGTAACTAAGGAGGCCCCCATGGGTATCATGAAGCGCGTCAGCACCATCTTTCAGGCCAAGGCGAACTCGGCGCTGAACAAGGCTGAGGACCCCCGCCAGACACTGGACCTTTCCTACGAACAGCAGCTCGACAACCTCACGAAGGTGAAGCGCGCCGTCGCTGACGTCGCCACCGCGCGCAAGCGCGTCGAAATCCAGGCCGAGCAGCTGAAGAGCCAGGGCGACAAGCTGGCCGAGCAGGCGAAGGCCGCCCTCGGTCAGAACAACGAGCCCCTCGCGCGCGAGGCCCTGTCACGTCGCCAGGCGATCACCGTGCAGTTGGCGGACCTCGAGACCCAACACGCGACGATCGTCGAGCAGGAACAGAAGTTGACCGACACCGCGCAACGCCTCCAGACCGAGGTCGAAGCCTTCCGCACCAAGAAAGAGACGATCAAGGCGACGTACACGGCCGCCGAAGCGTCAGCGCACATCTCCGAAGCCGTCAGTGGCATCTCGACCTCCATGGGCGACGCCGGCGCCGCCATGCAACGCGCCCAGGACAAGGTCGCCGAGATGCAGGCGCGTAGCGGCGCGCTCGATGAGTTGCTCGCCTCCGGTGCACTCACCGACCTCACCAGCACGAACGACGATATTCAGGCCCAACTCGACAAGGCCAAGGGCACGTCGGACATCGATGCGCAACTGGCCGCTCTGAAGGCCCAGGTGGGCACCGGGGCCGCGTCGGAGCTCCCGTCCGGCGACGCGCCGGCGACTGAGGCGACGGCGAGCACCGAGGAGACCAAGTAATGGCGCAGTCGAAGATTGAGAGCGACCACGGACTGAACGTCCGGATGTTCATGACGGGTCTCGCGCTCGTGATCCTCTACGTGATCATCTTCACGGTGCTCTTGAACGTCGGGGTCCAACTCGTCTTCGTCATCGTGATCTGCGCCGGACTGTTGTTCTCCCAGTACTACTTCTCGGACAAGATCGCGATGTTCTCGATGCACGCGAAGGAAGTGACGCCGGCTCAGGAGCCCAAGTTGCACGAGATCGTGGACCGCCTCTGTCTGCTCGCCAACATGGAGAAGCCCCGCGTCGGGGTCGCCGAGATGGACATTCCCAACGCCTTCGCGACCGGACGCAGTCCCAAGCACGCGGTGATCTGCGCGACGCGAGGTCTGATGAACCGACTGAACGACGAGGAACTCGAGGCCGTGCTCGCCCACGAACTCAGCCACGTCGCTCACCGTGACGTCGCCATCATGACGATTGCGTCCGGTGTCGGCATGCTCGCCGGACTGGTGAGTCGCATCGCACTTTGGAGCACCATGCTCTCTGGCGGCGGTCGCAGCCGCAACGGCAATCAGATCGTCCTGCTCGAGTTGCTGACCTTCGTCGTATCGATCGTGATCTACATCATCGCCTTCTTGTTGACGATGGCGCTGTCGCGCTACCGCGAACTCGCGGCCGACCGTTCGGGCGCGATCCTGATCGGCAAGCCCAGCGTGCTCGCGAGCGCGCTCGTGCACGTCACGGGCGACATGGGCAAGATTCCGCGCACCGACCTTCGAAAGGCCGAGAGATCGGAAGAGCGTCGTGTAGGGAAAGAGTGTAGATCTCGGTGGT
>ODAK010001215.1_pt1 | contig 28779 bp, 24 predicted proteins | sample 1539591 | NCBI WGS metagenome assembly ODAK01 (sample SAMEA3539303, study PRJEB22396) | soil metagenome | biome: tundra; feature: field; material: soil | place: USA | collected 2010-05 | depth 0.15 m
GGCGCGTCGCCGCGCTTCTTCCCCACCGGCCCCTGAATTACCGGTCAACGATCTAGTACGCCGGCGCTCCCGGGTAGGGTCAAGCCGTGCCCAGGGTAGAAGGCGGCCAGCGCGACAGCTTGTTCGACGCCGCTGCCGATGAAGCCGTGCAGGCTGCTGCGCCGCTGGCCGTCCGGATGCGGCCACGCACCCTCGATGAGGTCATCGGCCAGCGGCACCTGACTGCCGATGGCGCGCCGCTGCGGAAGCTGGCCGAGCACGACGCGCCGATGTCGGTGCTGCTCTGGGGCCCGCCGGGAACGGGAAAGACCACTTTGGCTTACGTGGTGAGCCTGGTCACGCGGCGGCGGTTCGTTGAGCTGTCGGCCGTCTCCGCAGGCGTCCGGGACGTGCGCGCGGCCATCGAGGATGCGCGCAGGCAGCTGGGCCTGACCGGGGCCCAGACGATCCTTTTCATCGATGAGGTGCACCGGTTCAACAAGGCGCAGCAGGACGCGCTGCTGCCGGCCGTCGAGAACCGCTGGGTGTCGTTCATCGGCGCCACCACGGAAAACCCGTCGTTCTCGGTGGTGGGGCCGCTGCTGTCCCGGTCGCTCCTGCTCACCCTCGGCCCGCTCAGCGACGATGACATGGCGGCGGTCATCGGCCGGGCGCTCGCCGAGGACCGCGGCCTGGGCGGCCGCGTCACCCTGGCCGACCGGGTGGCCGGGCAGCTGATCCTGCTGTCCGGGGGCGATGCCCGGCGGGCCCTGACTTACCTGGAGGCGGCCGCGCTCGGGCTGCCTGACGGCGGCGTGATCGATGTGGCCGGGCTGGAGCGCGCGGTCGACCGCGCGGCGGTGCGCTACGACCGGGCCGGCGACCAGCACTACGACGTGATCAGCGCGTTCATCAAGAGCATCAGGGGCAGCGACGCCGACGCGGCCCTGCACTACCTGGCGCGGATGATTGAGGCGGGCGAGGATCCGCGGTTTATCGCCAGGCGGCTGATCGTGCACGCGAGCGAGGATGTCGGGATGGCGGACCCGTCCGCGCTGCAGGTGGCGGTGGCCGCCGCGCACGCGGTCGAGTTCGTCGGGCTGCCCGAGGCCAGGCTGGCCCTTGCCCAGGCGGTGATTCACCTGTCGCTGGCGCCCAAGTCCAACTCGGTCCTGCGGGCGATCGGCGCCGCCGCGCAGGACGTCCAGGCCGGGCTGGCGGGCCCGGTGCCCGCGCACCTGCGCGACGCCAGTTACCGGGGCGCGGCCCGCCTCGGGCACGGCGGCGGCTATGTGTACCCGCACGACGCCGCGGAAGGCGTGGTGCCGCAGGCCTACGCGCCCGAGAAGGTGGCAGGACGCAGGTACTACGAGCCCTCGGGACACGGAGCGGAAGCCCGGTACGCGGAGCGATCCGAGCGGATCAGGGCGATCCTGGACTGTCGCGGCGATCCGCCCGGTGGCGCGCCGCCGCCACCTGAGCCAGTGCCGGGCACGCGGTAGGGTCGGGCAGATGATGGAGCAGCCAACCGGGCCGAAGGAGCAGCCAGAGTGAAAGCCGTGCAGCTCGCCGCCCTCATCGCAGCGGGATTCTTTGCCGTGGGAGTCTGCGCCGCCGTCTACGTGCTGGTCAAGCTCGGGCGGCTGATCTCGGCCGCCGGGGGGATGCTGTCCGACTACCGGGGCCGCGCCGATGCGCTGATCGATCGCGCGCAGGCGGCAGTGGACCGGAGCAACGAGCAGCTCGCGCGCACCGACGCGATCACCGCGAACCTGGACCAGGTGAGCGCCAGCATGGCCGAACTGTCCGGTCAGGTCTCGGCGCTGGCAGGCCTGGCCCGCGGCATATCGGCCGGCCTGGGCACGCCCCTCACCAAGGTCGCAGCGCTGTCGTTCGGGATCCGCCGCGCGGCCGCGCTGCGCCATGGCGTTGACGCCCGGGCGGCGGCCCTGGGGGGGCAGGCTACGCTGCCGGCTGGCCAGCGCCCCGCGCTGGCCAGCCGCCCGGAGAGGGCCCCGCGGTGATCCGCAGGCTGTTCTGGATGTTGGTCGGCGCGGTGGCGGGCGTGACCGGCTACCGGCGGGTCGCCCGGCTGGCGCGGGCCATCCAGCCCCGGGCGGATCGCGGTGCCAGGCGCAAGGGCTGGACGGGCGGCGGCGGTTACGGCGGCGCGGCGCTGTTCCTGCGCGACGTGCGGGATGGCATGGAACTTTATGTTGACCGGCGATCTCGCCCGGCTGGGCCTACGCTCGAAGGCCAGCAGGCATTGCCGGAGCGCTCCGGCCGGGCGGCCGCCCCGCGCGCCTACCCGGGGACCGACTATTCGAAGGATGGCCGTTGATGGAGTCGGCAGAGATCGTCCGCCGTTTCCTTAGCTATTTCTCGGAGCGCGGGCACACCGTCGTCCCTTCGGCCAGCCTGGTCGCCGGCGATCCCACGCTGCTGCTGGTGAACGCCGGCATGGTGCCGTTCAAGCCGTACTTCCTCGGCCAGCGGGTGCCGCCGTTCCGCCGGGCGACGACCGCGCAGAAGTGCGTTCGCACGCCGGACATCGAGGAAGTCGGCAAGACCACCAGGCACGGCACGTTCTTCCAGATGCTGGGCAACTTCTCGTTTGGTGACTACTTCAAGGAGCAGGCCATCCCGTTCGCCTGGGACCTGCTGACCAGGGCGGAATCCGATGGCGGCTTCGGCTTTCCCGAGCACCGGCTCTGGGTGACCGTCTACACCGACGACGACGAGGCGGCCAAGCTCTGGCACGACCAGGTCGAAGTGCCCGAGGAGCGGATCCAGCGCCGCGGGATGGCCGACAACTTCTGGTCGATGGGCGTGCCCGGACCATGCGGGCCCTGCTCGGAGATCTACTACGACCGCGGTCCCGAGTACGGGCCCGAGGGCGGCCCCGTCGTCGACGAGGACCGCTACCTGGAGGTGTGGAACCTCGTCTTCATGCAGTACATCCGCGGCGCGGGGCCGGGCAAGGAGGGCTTCCCGATCCTCGGCGAGCTGCCGTCGCGGAACATCGACACCGGGATGGGCCTGGAGCGGATGGCCGCGCTGCTGCAGGGCGTCGACAACATCTACGAGATCGACACCATGTGGAAGGTGCTGGAGCGGGCGGCCGAGCTGACGGAGCAGCGGTATGGCAGGGACCACCGGACCGATGTCTCGCTGCGCGTGGTCGCCGACCATGTGCGGACCGCGGTGATGCTGGTCGCCGACGGAGTGACCCCGTCGAACGAGGGCCGCGGTTATGTCCTGCGGCGGATCCTGCGCCGGAGCGTCCACAATCTCCGGCTGCTGTCCGGCGGACAGCGCGGCGGATCCGGCGGAGTGCCGGGGCGGGCCGGCGCGGACAGCGAGCGATACCTCCACGAGCTGGCGGCGGCCGCGATCGGCGGCCTCGGGGACCAGTACCCGGAGCTGCACTCGGACGCTCCGTACATCTACACCGTCATCGACGCGGAGGAAGCGGCATTCGGTGGCACGCTGCGGACCGGCACCGCGATCTTCGACGCCGCCGTGGAGGAGACCCGGCGGCGCGGCGCTGACACGGTCCGCGGCGACCTTGCCTTCCAGTTGCACGACACCTACGGCTTCCCGATCGACCTGACCCTGGAGATGGCGGCCGAGCAGGGGCTGGCCGTGGACGAGCCGGAGTTCCGCCGGCTGATGGGGGAGCAGCGGCAGCGCGCCAAGCAGGACGCGGCGCAGAAGAAGACCGGCAACGCGGACATCTCGGTCTTCGCGGGCTTCCTTGAGCGCGCTGGCCAGGTCACCTTTACCGGCTACGACACGGTGGCCGAGGAGGCCACTGTCATCGGCCTGCTCGAAGGCGGGGTCTCGGTACCGGCGGCGGGCCGGGGCAGCGAGGTCGACGTGGTGCTGGACCGGACCCCGTTCTATGCGGAGGGCGGCGGCCAGCTTGCCGACACCGGCGTGATCTCGGCAACGGGCAGCGGCGCAGGGGACCGCGCCGAGATCGAGATTTCCGACGTGCAGTCCCCGGTGCCCGGGCTCGTCGTGCACCGCGGCCGCGTCGTGGCGGGCGAGATCATCGTTGGCGCGGCCGTACATGCCCAGCTCGACATCGAGCGCCGCCGGGCGATCTCGCGGTCGCATACCGCGACCCACCTGGTGCACCGCGCGTTCCGTGGCGCGCTCGGGGAGACGGCGGCCCAGGCGGGCTCGGAGAATTCCCCCGGCAGGTTCAGGTTCGACTTCACCGCGCCCGGCGCGGTGCCGCCGGCCATGCTGGCCGACGCCGAGGACGAGGTCAATCAGGTGCTGACCAACGACCTGGACGTGCGGGCCTTCTACACCTCGCTCGCGCAGGCCAGGGATATGGGCGCGCTGGCCCTGTTCGGTGAGAAGTATGGCGACGAGGTCCGGGTGGTCGAAGTCGGGGACTACTCGCGTGAGCTGTGCGGCGGCACGCACGTGGCCAGGTCCGGCCAGCTCGGGCTGGTCAAGATCCTTGGTGAGTCTTCGATCGGCTCCGGGGTGCGCCGGGTCGAGGCGCTCGTGGGCATGGACGCCTTCAGGTACCTGGCCAGGGAGCACGTGCTGGTCAGCCAGCTCAGCGAGCAGCTCAAGGCCCGCCGGGAGGACCTGCCCGACCGGATCGCCGGCATCGTGACCAGGCTGCGGGAAGCCGAACGGGATCTCCAGCGGCTCCAGTCCGCCAAGCTACTCGACTCAGCAGCGGACCTTGCCCGCGGCGCGGCCGACATCGGCGGCGCGGCTGCCGTCCTGGAGCGGGCGCCTGACGGGACCCCGGCGGACGGGATCCGCAAGCTCGCGCTCGATGTCCGGGGCCTGCTTCCGGCGGACCGCCCCGCAGTCGTAGTGATTGTCGGCGTGCCCGCCGACCGGCCCACCGTCGTCGTCACGGTCAACGACGCCGCCCGCTCGCGCGGCCTGGCCGCTGGCACCCTGGTGCAGGCCGCGGCCGGCGCGCTCGGCGGCCGCGGCGGCGGTAAAGACGACATCGCGCAGGGCGGCGGGCCGCCCCTCGGCCAAAACGCCGCCCAGGTGATAGAAGAGTCATTTAGGACGGTACGTACGGTTATCAGCGACACCACCGGCCGAGTGGCGTAGCGTGAGACCGTGCTGCAGCCTTATCGTTGCGCGCCTGAGACCTACGGCGCCGGGAGCCGTATGGTGAGAGCTGGTGTCCGCTTGGCCATCGACGTCGGCTCCGTGCGGATCGGGCTAGCGCGCTGCGACCCTGACGGCCTGGTCGCCAGCCCGCTGGCCACTGTCGCCCGCGGGAGCGGCGACGTGGACCGTATCGCCGAGTTCGCCGGCGAGGCCGAGGCGATCGAGGTCATCGTCGGACTGCCCACCACCCTCGCCGGGTGTGCAGGCGCGGCGGCGGCGGATGCGCAGTCCTTCGCCGCCGTGCTGGCGGCCCGGCTGGCGCCTATCGCGGTGCGCTTGGTGGACGAGCGGTTCACGACGGTCATCGCTCACGAGGCCTTGCGCCAGCGCGGCAGGAACTCCCGGAGCAGGCGGACGGTTATTGATCAGGCGGCCGCGGCGCTGCTGCTGCAGGGAGCGCTTGACGGTGAACGTGCTACCGGGCGGGCAGCTGGCGAGCTAGTGGGGTCCGCGTCCGGGGGGAGCAAATGACCCGCGACGGGGGCCGCCGGGACTGGCCCGATGATGAGGCGCTGCGGCACACCGATCCGTACGGACGGGCCGGCCAGGGCGGCACCCGGCATACGGCACCGGATCCGAGCGCCGTACGCGGGCGCCGCGCCAAGCCCGGCGTGGATCCCCTGGCCGGGGCCTACGAACCCGATCCCTACTCCCGGCCGAATCGGTACGGTCAGCCAGATCGCTCTGGTTCGGCGGACTCGTATGGCCGCCCGGATCAGTATCGTCCGCCTGCTCCAGCTGGCCGGCCTGCTCCCGCTGGCCGTCCGGCCGGTTATCCGGCGAGCGGCTCATATGGAGCCCAGGGCCCCGGGTCCGACGAGCCCGGCTACCGTCCCAGCGACCAGCATGACCTGACCGGCCGCTACCAGGACCCTGATCCGTACCGTCAGCCCGGGGCCGGCGAGCCGTTCAGCCAGCCAGGTATCGGGCCCGAGCGCGATCCTCGTATCCAGCCGGGTATCCGCCGGGAACGGGATCCCTACAGTCAGCCTGGCGTCCGCGACCCGCTGAGTCGGCCCGCTGCCCGCGACCCGTACAGTCAGCCTGGCGTCCGCGACCCTCGCCAGCCAGGGATGCGGGACCCGCTCCGCCCGCAGGGCAGTCGCACGTCACGGGATGCCGACTCTCAGCGACCTGGCTACGGCGCACCCGGGGAATACGGCCAGCCCGACGGCTACTACGGCCAGGGCCAGGGCTACGCCGGGCCCGAGGATTACGGCCAGCATCAGGGCTACGGCCGGTCCGCCGAATACGGGCCGCCGCGGGACTATGGCCGGCCGGGTGATTCCCGGGAGCAGGACGGTTATGGGCGGCCAAGCCATTTTGCGGGAACAGCCGGATATGGCCAGCCGGGTGACTACCGGCAACCGGCGGATTATGGTCACTCCGGTGGCTACGGCCAGCCTGGCGATTACGGCGAGGCTGGCGTAGCGCAAGGGGACTCGGCGAGCGGCCCGTTCCGGTGGCGACCCTCGGCAGACGCGACGGGACCGCAGCCAGGCGTCACAGGGCCGCAGGGCCGTGCCACCGGACCGCAGGCACGCATCACCGGGCCGCCGGGCCGCGTCACCGGACCGCAGGTCCCCCCTCGGCCGCCGGTCGGGCCCGGGTCTCCTGCGCGACCAGGGTCGGCCGCCCGGCCCGGAGCGCCCATCGGAGTGCCGGCCCGGCCTGGATTGCGCGCCGGCCCCGGCGCGCCCGTCCCGCCTGGATCGCCCGCATGGCCGGGACCTGCCGCCGCACCGGGGACCGGGCCCGCGCGTTATGCGGGCGGGGCCCCCCAGCAGCCGGCGGCGCAAGGTGATCGGGACCAGGGCGCTGACGTCGGCTACCGGCAAGGCAGGCCCGGGCCCGGCACCGGGCCGGGCGGCGAGGCCAGCGGCCCCGGCGGCCGGCCGGGATGGCAAGACGACGCCGGCTGGCGCGGCGGCCCGGGCCGGCCAGCTGGCCCAGGCTGGCAGGACGGCCCAGGCACCGCGGACTCAGCTGGCCCGGCCGGTGAAGGCGGCTTCATCCCCGGCTTCGCCGGGACCGATCGTGGTGGACGCGATCGCGGTGGCCCGCCGCGCATGCGCCGGACGGGCCGGCTGGTCGCGCCGCTGCTCGTGATCGTGCTGGTTGTGCTGGTCGGTGCGCTCGGCGGGGGCGGCTACTATCTATGGGGCAAGCTGCACTCGGCCGACTACTCAGGCCCGGGCACGGGCGATGTCACCGTGCAGGTCCTGCCGGGTGACACGGCCACCTCGCTAGCCCCGCGGCTGGTCCGGCTCGGTGTGGTCGCCAGCACCAGTGCGTTCATCAGCGCCGCGAAGAACAGCAAGAACCCGGCTGGCCTGGAGCCCGGATCCTTCCGCCTGCACGAACACATGCAGGCGACGCTCGCCTTTGCACTGCTGCTCAATCGCAGGTCCCGGCTGCAGACCACAGTCACCATCCCGGACGGCCTGCGGCTGACGCAGATCCTGAGCACGCTCGCCGCCAGGACCCCGTTCTCGGCCAGCGCCTACGCCAGCGCGGCGAAGGACGCCGCCGCGCTCGGGCTGCCCGCTTACTCCCGCGGCAGCCTCGAGGGCTACTTGTACCCGGCGACCTATGCCATCCAGCCCGGCACCACCGCGCTCGGCGTCCTGCAGGCCATGATCCAGCGTTTCAACCAGGAGGCGGCGAGCATCAATCTCCCGGCGACGGCCGCGCAGAAGCAGCTCACCCCTGGTCAGGTCGTCGTCGTGGCCAGCCTGCTCGAGGCGGAGGGCGGAAGTCCCGGCTACTACGGGAAGATCGCCAGGGTTATCTACAACCGGCTGAACGCGAAAATGTACCTGGGACTGGACAGCACCGTGCTCTATGCGCTGCATAGGTTCGGCTTCCTGCTTACTGCTACGCAGCTGCACGTGAACTCGCCGTACAACACCTTTATTCACCTGGGCCTGCCGCCGGGGCCCATTGACAGCCCGGGCCAGGCGGCGATCGAGGCAGCGCTGCATCCGACCCCAGGGAACTGGACGTACTTCGTGACGGTGAACCCGAAGACCGGTCTCACCAAGTTCACCAACAGCCCGTCGGTGTTCGCCCAGTACCAGGCCGAGTGCCGGGCCGCCGGAGCATGCTGAGGCGCTCCCGTTGAGGGCCGCGGTCCTCGGCTCGCCGGTCGGCCACTCGCTGTCACCGGTGCTGCACCGCGCCGCGTACGCGGCACTGGGCCTGACCGGCTGGGAGTACGAAGCGATCGAGTGTGATGAGGGGCGCTTGCCCGGCCTGGTGCGCAGTTGCGGCCCGGACTGGGCGGGCCTGTCGCTGACCATGCCGCTGAAGGAGGCGGTGCTGCCGCTGCTCGATACCGTCGAGCCGGTTGTCACGCAGGTGGCCGGCGCCAACACGATCGTCTTCACCGGCGGCTCCCGGCATGGTTTCAATACCGATGTGGCCGGCATCGCGGCGGCACTGACCGAGGCAGGGGTCAGTGCCGCGGGACCTGTCGTGATTCTCGGCGCAGGGGCGACCGCCCGGGCCGCCCTCGCTGCCGTGCACCAGCTCGGCGCCCGCGCGGCGACCGTGGCCGTCCGCGAGCCTGCCCGGGCGGCCGGGATGCAGGCCGTCGCCGGCCGGCTGGGCATGACGATCGGGCTGCGGCCGTTCGCCGAACCTGCCGCCCGAAGCGGCTACGTGCTGATATCAACGGTGCCTGCGGGGGCGGCCGACGGCTACGCAGAACGGATATCCGGCGCCCATCCGGGCCCGGCCGCTGTCCTCGATGTGGTGTATCACCCATGGCCGACCCGGCTGGCCCGCGCAGCTGAGCAATCTGGCGCGATCGTGATCGGTGGCTTCGAGATGCTGCTGCACCAGGCCGCCCGGCAGGCAGAACTCATGACCGGCCGGCCCGCGCCGACCGAGGCGATGCGGGCTGCGGGCCGTGCCGAGCTCGATCGCCGTGCTGCGAGCCGGGTTCCGGACGGAGCCGGGCCTGGTTGAGAAGGCCACCTGCCCTGGTCTGCCACGCCGCCGGCCCTGGTCTGCACGGAGTTGGCCGGGTTTGCCGGCCACCGCCGCACGGCGGGATACCACAGGTGCTCAGAATGCGTTACTCTTGCGTGACGATAAGTCCGGCAAGCGATGCCGGACGTGCAAGCGGAGGACCACCTCGGCCGCCTCCCACCTTGCCAGCTCGCTGCTGGCGGGTACGACCGGGCAGTTCGCCGGCCGTGAATGCGAGTCCGGCGCACTCAGGAGTGCGCCGGAGCCACATTCATAGCGCTGCGGCTGGACGGTCAGGCCGGCCGGCCTCCGGGCCGGTCCGGCAGGCCGGACGTACCGCTAGCCGGGATGCACTGCGTGCCGGCTGGCAGGCGTTTCGTGGCGCGCTCAGCCGGGACAGGTGTCCCGGCCGCGTGGTGCCGCGTCCTGGTGGCCCCGCAGGCACGTCGTGCGGGGCCTTTTGCATGGTGCGGTCCCGCGCCGCGGCTGCGCGGCATCGAGCAGGATCCTGTCGCGGGAAGGGCCCGGGACAGGCGAGAAGGTGACACAAGGAGGTCACATCAGCACCGAACCCCGTATCAACGAGCGAATCCGCGTTCCTGAGGTCCGACTCGTCGGGCCAGCAGGCGAGCAGGTTGGGATCGTCTCGATCAACGACGCGCTCCAGCTGGCTCAGGAGTCAGATCTTGACCTGGTCGAAGTCGCGCCGACCGCGCGACCCCCGGTCTGCAAGCTGATGGACTACGGCAAGTTCAAGTACGAGTCAGCGCTCAAGGCCAGAGAGTCGCGCAAGAACCAGGCGCAGACGGTCATCAAGGAGATCAAGCTCCGGCCGAAGATCGACCCGCACGACTACGGCACGAAGAAGGGCCATGTCGAGCGGTTCCTCCGGCAGGGAGACAAGGTCAAGGTGACGATCATGTTCAGGGGCCGGGAGCAGTCGCGCCCGGAGCTTGGCTACCGGCTGCTCCAGCAGCTCGCTGGCGACGTCGAGGAGCTCGGCTTCGTCGAGGCGCAGCCCAAGCAGGACGGCCGGAACATGATCATGGTGATCGGGCCGCACCGGCGGAAGACCGAGTCCAGGGCCGAGCGCGTGGCCACGCGCACGACGGCCCGCGGGTCCGCAGCTGCCGACCGGCCGGTGCCGGCGCCGCGCGCGGAAGGTCCCGGGTCAGGATCGGCTGGGGCGAGCGGGCAGACGCAGGAAGCTGCCGCGTCGGCCGGGCCGGGCCCGGCGGATGCCGGGGCGGGCGGATGACCGCAGCCATGGGCTGACCGGGCAACCAGGTGCGGGACCCGATAACCGGAGCTGCCCGGGAACTGGATGCAGGACCGGGAACCGGGCGCTGACCGGGCAACGGGACGCGGGTCGCGGCCCCGGCTCGCCAGGCTGGGCTGGCGAGCCGCCGGCAGCCCTTGGCCTGACCAGGCCAAGGGCCATCGCGGTGCCCGGCGACGGAACGAACATCGTGCCGCAGGCACGCTACCGAACGGAGATCACGGCGACATGCCGAAGATGAAGACGCACAGCGGCGCCAGCAAGCGGTTCCGGGTAACCGGCACCGGCAAGATCATGCGTCGCCGCGCCAACCGCGCGCACTATTTCGAGGCCAAGCCGACGACACGGACACGTCGGCTGAAGAGCGATGTGACGCTCGCGCCCGCCGACACCAAGAAGATGAAGAGACTGCTCGGGCTCTGACCCGGCCCGTTGCAAGGGAGTCGAAGCAATGGCACGTGTGAAGCGGGCGGTCAACGCTCACAAGAAGCGCAGGGTGGTCCTCGAGCGGGCGAGCGGCTACCGGGGCCAGCGGTCCCGGCTGTATCGCAAGGCCAAGGAGCAGGCGCTCCACTCGATGACCTACGCCTACCGGGACCGCAAGGACCGCAAGGGAGCGTTCCGGCGGCTATGGATCCAGCGGATTAACGCCGCGGCCCGCGCGGACGGCATCACCTACAACAGGTTCATCCAGGGTCTGCGCATCGCTGGCGTGGACGTCGACCGGCGGATGCTCGCTGACCTCGCGGTCGCTGATCCGAAGGCGTTTTCCGCGCTGGTCGAGGTGGCCAAGACCGCGCTGCCCGCCGATCTGAACGCGCAGCCTGAGGCAGGCTCGGCTGCGGCCTGAGCCGGCGGCCGCTTTGAGGTCACGCGGTCGCCCTGGCCTGGCGCAATCGGGCAGCCCGGAGGTCACGGACTCCCGCTCGCCGCGCGTCAAGTCCGCCCGTCAGCTGGCCAGGCGCACGTTCCGGCAGCGCGGGCGGCTGTTCCTCGCCGAGGGTCCGCAGGCGGTCCGGGAGGCGCTGGGCTCGGCGGGGGTGGTGACGGAGTTGCTCGGCACTGCCCCGGCCCTGGCCCGCTTCGGCGCACTCGCCGAGCAGGCAGCCGGGCAAGGCGTGACAGCTACGGCGGTGAGCGGCGAGGTGATGGCCGAGCTGGCCCAGACCGTCACGCCGCAGGGCCTGCTGGCCGTCTGCCGATTTGTCGACGTGCCGCTCAGCCGCCTGGTCGCGGCCGTGCCGCGGCTGGTGGTGCTGCTCGCCGGCGTGCGTGACCCCGGCAATGCCGGCACCGTGCTGCGGACAGCCGATGCGGCCGGAGCAGGTGGCGTCATCTTCACCGATGCCTCCGTCGATCCGTACAACAGCAAATGCGTGCGCGCATCCGCGGGCAGCCTGTTCCACCTTCCGCTGGTTATCGGCAGCCCGCTCGGCGACGCGGTGGCCGCGCTGCGCGGGGCCGGGCTCCAGGTGCTGGCCGCCGATGGCAGCGCGCCGCTCCGGCTCGATGACCTTGAATCAGCCGGCCGGCTGGAGAAGCCAACGGCGTGGCTGTTCGGCAATGAGGCATGGGGCCTGCCCGCGGCGTCGCTGGCCTACGCGGATGAGGCCGTTGCGGTGCCGATCTACGGCAAGGCCGAGAGCCTGAACCTCGCGGCCGCGGCGGCGGTCTGCCTGTACGCATCGGCGCGCACCGGGCGCGGCCCCGCAGCGTGTCATTCGGTCTGACCGCCGGAAGGTAACGGCCGGACCGCCGGAAGTCAACGGCCGGACCGCCCGACTTAGCGGGCCTGAGCGCCCACCCCAGCAGGTCCTAAGTCATGAGTTGGCAGTGCTTGCTGGGCTGGTAAGAGGCTGGTTTGTACTGGTGGGACTGGGTTTATGCGATTCGTTTGCCCTTCCCCGAGGATCTGGGGGGTGCCGCGAAGTATTCCTGACGCGCTAGAGTCTGATCACGTTGCGTCATGAGTAGACCCCGGCCGGATCGTCGGCCGGACGACTGGAACGCAGCAGTGCCAGCCCGTGGTACCCCCCGGATCCGGGGCCGGCAACAGGCGCGAGCCCGGGGACCATGCCGGGCGGAGGCGGCGTTCCAGTGGAACGGATCATGTCGGGACGGGCAGCCATGTCGGCTGCGGGTGCGCCGCCCGAGGGTTTCCCGGTAGCAGGCAGCCCGGCTGCGCTGGCCGGGGACTTCGGCAGCGGGCTCGTGTTCGCCGACGACCTGCCCGATGGCCTGGTGATTGCCGACCGCGCCGGGCTCGTCACGGTCTTCAACCGCGCCGCCACCCGGCTGACCGGCGTCGAGCCAGGGCGGGCGCTCGGCAGGGACATCAGGGAAATCCTGCCGCTGCGCGACTCCCAGGAGCGCTGCTGGTGGACGCAGTCGCAGCCCTACGACGGCCTGTCCACTCGCACCAGGCATCCGGAACGCTCGCTGTACCTGCCGGACGGCACCGAACTGCTGGTCACCGTCGGATATGTGCGTGACCCGCGGGCGAGTCACCCGCGGCCGGGCTGGCACCGGTCAGGCGGCGCGGTCCGCCGGCTCGTGATCTCGCTGCGCGGCGCCGAGCAACGGGCCCGCCTGGAGCGCAGCCGCGCTGACCTGGTCTCGACTGTCGCCCACGAGCTTCGCTCGCCGCTGACCAGCGTCAAGGGTTTCACCGCGACGCTGCTGGCCAAGTGGCCGCGGTTCACCGATGATCAGAAGCGCCTCATGCTGGAGACCGTTAACGCGGACGCCGACCGGGTCACCCGGCTGATCACCGAGCTGCTTGACGTCTCGCGCATCGAAGCTGGACGCATCGAGGTTCACAAGGAACTGGTCGATATCCCGGACCGGGCCGCGAAGCTGATCGCTGGCCGGGTCGCCGCGGGCGAGGATCCCGGCAAGTTCCGCGTCGAGGTCCGCGGCGAGCTGCCGGAGACCTGGCTGGACGCCGACAAGGTCGACCAGATCCTTAGCAATCTCATCGAGAACGCGGTCCGGCACGGTGCTGGTACGGTTACCACTGTGGTGGAGTCACTTCCAAGCGCAGGCACCGGGAGCGTGGCGGTATCCGTCCGTGACCAGGGCCAGGGCATCGCACCTGAGCTGGCGGCGCGGGTGTTCCGCCAGTTCTGGCGGGCCAAGCGCAGAGGCGGCGCGGGCCTGGGCCTGTTCATCGTGAAGGGCCTGGTCGAGGCGCAGGGTGGCGCCATCAGCGTGCAGCAGGCGCCGGGCGGCGGGGCTGAGTTCCGATTTACCATGCCCGCCGGCGCGCCTGACTTCGGCTAACCGGCGGGCCAGGGGAGAGACTTCCCCGCACCGGCCGGCCTTGCTCACAAGCAGGCTGCCACATCACCTCGCGAAGGCCGCGCGCCCGGCTGTGCCGGCTAGCCCTGGCCGGGCCGGCCAGCCTCCGTGAGCCGTTCAGCATTGGTTTTCCCTAATAGCCCGGCCGGATGACGACCGGCGATCGCAGGAGAGCAGCACGCTATGTCCGCACCGAACAAGAGCTATGACCCGGTGGAGGTGACGGCTCTGTCTGGGGACGAGGTCGAGCGCATCCGCGATGAGGCGCTCGGCTCGATCGCCGGCGCCGGAAACCTCGACGAACTGAAGGCAGCCCGGCTGGCGCACGCCGGCGACCGGTCGCCGATCGCGGAGGCCAATGCGGAGATCGGCGCGCTGCCGCCGGCCGCCCGGGCTGACGCCGGGCGGCGGGTTGGTGCCGCGCGCGCCGCCATCAATGCCGCGGTGGCGGGCCGGGAGGCCGAGCTCACCGCGGAGCAGGACCGCAGGGTGCTGGTCGAGGAGGCCGTCGACGTCACCCTGCCGTGGGACCGGACGCCCAGCGGGGCCAGGCATCCGGTGACGACGGTCGGCGAGCGGCTGGCCGACGTATTCATCGGCATGGGTTACGAGATCGCGGAAGGGCCTGAAGTCGAGGCCGAGTGGTTCAACTTCGACGCGCTGAACTTCCCGCCCGACCACCCGGCCAGGGACATGCAGGACACCTTCTTCGTTGCCGGACGGGACGGGGCGCCGCGGTCCGGCGTGGTGCTGCGCACCCACACCTCGCCAGTGCAGATCCGCACGATGCTCACCCGCCAGCTGCCGATCTACGTGGTCAGTCCGGGCAAGTGCTTCCGCACCGACACCCTCGACGCGACCCACAGCCCGGTCTTCCACCAGATGGAAGCCCTCGCGGTCGACGAGGGACTCACCATGGCCGACCTGCGGGGCGCCATCAACGCCTTCGTCGAGGCGATGTTCGGCGCGGGCCTGCGGACCAGGCTGCGACCGGACTACTTCCCGTTCACCGAGCCGTCAGCGGATGTATCCATGGAGTGCCACGTGTGCCGCGGCGCCTCGACCCGGCCTGGCGGCAGCCCGTGCCGGGTGTGCCGGTCGCAGGGCTGGATCGAGATCGCGGGCTGCGGCATGGTCAGCCCGCGGGTGCTGGTCGCCTGCGGCATCGACCCGCACCGCTACAGCGGCTTCGCCTTCGGGCTCGGCATCGAGCGGACCCTGATGATCCGGCACGGCGTGACCGACATCAGGGACACCGTTGAGGGCGACGTCAGGTTCAGCAGGGCATTCGGACTGGAGGCGTGATGCGCGTTCCGCTCTCCTGGTTGCTGGAGTACGTGGCGGCCGGCCCGCTGGCCGCCGAGCCTGGCGCCGCCGCCGGCTTCGCTGTCGATGAGGTCGCGCGCCGCCTCACCGCGGCCGGGCTGGAAATCGAGACGGTCGAGCCGGTGGGGCACGACATCACCGGAATCGTCGTGGCCCGGGTGCTTGAGGTCGAGGAGCTGACCGGGTTCGCCAAGCCGGTCAGGTACTGCCACGTCAGCGCGGGAGCCACGCAGCACCAGGTCATCTGCGGCGCGGTCAACTTCGCCGCCGGGGACAAGGTGCCGCTGGCGCTGCCCGGCGCGGTGCTGCCCGGCGGATTCGAGATCGGCGCCCGCAAGACCTACGGGCGGATGTCGGAGGGGATGATCTGCTCGGCCGCCGAGCTCGCCATCGGCGACGATCATGCGGGGATCCTGGTGCTGCCGGCCGATGCGCCGCTCGGGATCGACTTCGTGGCGTACGCGGGGCTGCGCGATCACGTGCTGGACATCAACGTGACGCCGGACAAGGGCTTCGCGCTGTCGGTGCGGGGGGTAGCCAGAGAGCTGGCGATCAGTTATGGCACCGGTTTCACCGACCCGGCCGGCACCGCGCTGCCGGCGGGCTATGACCGGGTATCGGACGCGGTGTATCCGGCCAGCATCGCTGATCCGACGGCGTGCGACAGGTTCGTGCTCAGGGAGCTGCACGGCATCGACGGCACCGGGCCGACGCCGCTGCCGATGCGGGTCCGGCTGGCCAGGGCCGGGATGCGCAGCGTGTCGCTCGCGGTGGACGTCACCAACTACCTGATGCTGGAGCTCGGCCAGCCGCTGCACGCGTTCGACGCCGGGCGGCTGTCCGGGCCGATCGTGGTCCGCCGGGCCCGGCCGGGCGAGCGGCTGGAGACCCTCGATCACGTGCTCCGCGAGCTGGATCCCGACGACATCCTGATCACCGATGCCTCCGGGCCGATCTCGATGGCAGGCACCATGGGCGGCCTCGCGACGGAGATCTCCGCTGACTCGCGTGACCTCGTCATCGAGGCCGCCCATTTCTCCGCCCAGGGCACCGCGCGGATGAGCAGGCGGCACAAGCTGGCCAGCGAGGCGTCCACCAGGTTCGAGCGCGGCGTGGACCGGGAGCTGCCGCTGCGGGCATCGGCGAAGGCGGCCGTGATGCTGGCCGCGCTGGGCGGCGGTACCGTGGTCCCCGGCTGCACCCACGCCCAGGTGCCGGTGGAGCCGGTCACCATCGAACTGGCGGCTGACTACCCGGACAAGGTAGCCGGGATGGCCTACGGCCGGGACACGGTGACCGGGCGGCTGCGCCAGGTCGGGTGCCAGGTCGATGCGGGCCAAGATGCGGCCGCGCTGGTGGTGACGCCGCCGTCGTGGCGGGCCGACCTGACCGATCCGAGCGACCTCGCCGAGGAAGTCATCAGGCTGGAGGGATACGAGAACATCCCGGTCCGGATGGCGCGCGCGGTCGCGGGCCGGGGGCGCACCGGCAGCCAGCGGCTGCGGGCCGCGGCCGGGCGCGCGCTGGCAGGCGCCGGGTATGTCGAGGTGATCAGCAATCCGTTCGGTCCTGCTGCCGACGCGGACCGGCTGCAGCTGTCCGGGCCGGATCCACGGCGCCGCGCGACCAGGATCGCCAACCCGATCAGGGCGGACGAGCCGTTGCTGCGGACCTCGCTGGTGCCGGGGCTGCTGCGGGTGCTTGCCCGCAATCTCGGCCGCGGGTTCGCCGATGTCGCGCTGTTCGAGATGGGCCTGATCTTCCTGGCCCGTCCCGATGGCCCCGGCGCGGCGCCGATCCTGCGGGTAGACCGGGGACCCAGCGGCGCGGAGGTGTCGGCGCTGGAGGCCGCGCTGCCCGATCAGCCGCTGCATGTGGCCGTGGTCCTGACCGGCCGCGGGGCGGCTTCCGGGTGGTGGGGAGAGGGCCGGCCAGCCTGCTGGGACGACGCGGTGGAGGCGGCCCGGCGGATCGCGGGAGTGAGCCGGGTACCGTTCGGCGTCCGGGCCAGCCAGCAGGAGCCCTGGCATCCCGGCCGGTGCGCGGCTATCTGGGTGCATCCCGGTGCTGGCAGCGAGGTGCTGGCTGGATATGCCGGGGAGCTGCATCCCCGGGTCATCCAGGCCTTCGGGGTCCCGCCGCGGACCTGCGCGGCCGAGCTTGACCTGTCCGTCATCGAGACCGCGGCGGCCGCGCTGGCGCCGGTCCAGGCGCCGGTGATCTCGCCGTACCCGGCGGCGGCGCAGGACGTGGCGCTGATCGTGCCCGACGCGGTGCCAGCGGCCGACGTGCAGGCCGCGCTGGCCGCCGGCGTGGCGGCGGCGGGCACCGGGCTGCTGCTCGAGGACGTGCGGCTGTTCGACGTCTACACCGGCGAGCAGGCCGGCGCCGGGCACAAGTCGCTCGCCTACACCCTGCGGTTCCGGGCCCCCGATCGCACGCTCACGGCGCGGGAGGCGGCCGCGGCGCGGGATGCCGCCGTTGCTGAGGCGTCCCGCCGGACCGGGGCCATGCTGCGCGGCTCCTGACCGTCAGGCGGGCGCCGGCAGGACGGCGAGGATCTCGCTCTTGCCGCGGACGCACTTGGACGCCTGGCCGGTCCGCAGGACCACCGGCGTGGCAAAGCCCTGGCAGGTCCAGCCATCGATCGTGACCGGGCCGCCGCCGCCATTGCCGGGGGCGCTGCCAGCCCGGATCGCCTTCGCGTAGTCGCGCTCGATCGTCATCGCGGCGGAGCAGGACACCGTGCCGTGGCTGAGCATGACCTGAACCGGGACGTTCGCGGCTGTCTTCGTGGTGCCGCACGAGATGGCGGAGCCTCCGCCGCTGGCCTGGCTGTGGCTGGCCGATGGCCCGGCAGCGGCTGGCGGCCCCTTCGTCGCGCAGCCGGCGGCCAGGGCGACGACGGTCACGGTCAGTACCGCGCGTCCCGCCGGGCCGCGCAACCTGCCGGTGGCCCGCCCGGACGGCCCCCGAGAGCGCATCAGGCGCCTCCTTTCCGCGCCCCTCATCATGCCGTCAGTCCCGCCGTGGGCCCAGCCAGATTGCCCGATCCGGTACCTGCCGTTGCTTTTGCGGGTGCGTTTGCATACTCAGTCATTCAACTGCATAATAATTCATGCACAGGACCTGCTGAGAAGCACAGGACCTGCTGAGAACAGGTCAGAGCGTCGGGCCGCTGGCCCGGGAGGGTCAGCCATGGGTGCGCGGGTAGCGGTCGCGGGTGCCAGCGGGTACGCGGGGGGCGAGCTGCTCCGGCTGATCGCAGGCCACCCCGGTCTGGAGCTCGGCGCGGTAACGGCCGACAGCAATGCCGGACGGCTCGTCGGCGAGATCCACCCGAACCTCGCTGGGCTGCCGTCGCTGGCCGGCCGGAAGTTCGAGGCCACCGGGGCCGGCGGCGCGCTCGACAGCGACCTGGTCTTCCTCGCCCTGCCAGCCGGCCAGTCCGCCCTGGTCGCCGACCACCTGCAGGACAGCGTCAAGGTCGTGGACCTGGGTCCCGACTACCGGCTCGCGGACGCTGGGGCGTGGGCGCGGCACTACGGGAGCGCCCATCCCGGGCACTGGCCCTATGGCCTGCCCGAGCTGCCCATGGCGCGGGAGCAGATCAGCGGCGCCGCGCGGGTAGCCGTTCCCGGCTGTTACGCAACGGCATCGATCCTGGCACTCGCGCCACTACTGGCTGCCGGCCTGATTCTCCCTGACGACATCGTGATCGTCGCTGCGTCCGGCACGTCAGGGGCCGGACGGGTGCTCAGGCAGGAGCTACTGGGCAGCGAGGTGATGGGGTCGGTCGCGGCCTACCAGGCCGGGGGCGCGCACCGGCATACCCCGGAGATCGAGCAGGCGCTGGCCGCTGCCAGGCTGGCGGCCAGCGGGAGCGCCGAGCCGCCGGTCAGCGTCTGTTTCACGCCAGTGCTGGCGCCGATGCCGCGCGGCATTCTGGCCACCTGCACGGCCCGGCTCACGCCAGGCACTCCCGCCGGCACGGCGCAGCTGCGCGACGCGCTGGCCGCCGGCTATGCGGGCGAGCCGTTCATCTGCCTTCTTCCCGATGGCCGCTACCCGGCCACGGCCGCCGTTGCCGGGTCGAATGCCGTGCACCTGCAGGCCGCTGCCGACCAGCGGACCGGCCGCGCGACGGTGCTGGCCGCCATCGACAATCTCGGCAAGGGCGCAGCCGGCCAGGCCATCCAGGTCGCGAATCTGATGCTCGGCCTGCCGGAAACGGCCGGCCTGACGGCGGCGGGGGTAGCGCCATGAGCGTCACCGCGCCGACGGGGTTCCGCGCGGCGGGGGTCGCGGCGGGAATCAAGGAGTCCGGCGGGGCCGACCTCGCCGTGGTGATCAATGACGGCCCGTCGGACGCTGCTGCCGGGGTCTTCACCGCCAACCGGGTCAAGGCCGCGCCGGTGGTCTGGACCCAGCAGGTGATCGAGGGCGGCCGGCTGCGGGCAGTGGTGCTCAACTCCGGCGGCGCCAACGCCTGCACCGGGCCGGCCGGGTTCGCTGACACGCATGACACGGCCGAGCGGCTGGCCGGTGCCCTGACGGGCCCGGCTGGTGAGGTCGCGGCCGGCGAGGTCGCGGTCTGCTCGACCGGCCTGATCGGGGACCGGCTGCCAATGGACCGGCTGCTGCCCGGTGTCGACGCTGCCGTGGCCGCCCTATCGGCATCCGCAGCCGGCGGCGCGGCAGCGGCGGACGCGATCAGGACCACCGACACGGTCTCGAAGATGTGCCATGTGCGCGGGCCCGGTTACTCGGTGGGCGGCATGGCCAAGGGCGCCGCGATGCTCGCGCCCGCTCTCGCGACCATGCTCGTCGTGCTCACCACCGACGCCGACCTTGGCGCCGAGCAGCTTGACGCCGCGCTCCGGGAGGCAGTGCGCACTACCTTCGACCGGCTGGACAGCGACGGCTGCATGTCCACCAACGACACCGTGCTGCTGCTGGCCAGCGGTGCCTCGGGGGTCCGGCCTGAGCCGGGCGACTTCGCCGTGCTGCTGACCGCTGCCTGCGCTGACCTGGCCCGCCAGCTCCAGCTTGATGCGGAGGGCGCGAGCAAAGCGATCGCCATCGAGGTGACCGGCGCCGCGAGTGTCGACGACGCGGTGCTGGCCGGCCGGGCTATTGCCCGGTGCAACCTGCTGAAGTGCGCGATCGCCGGCGAGGACCCCAACTGGGGCCGGGTGCTCGCCGCGGTGGGCACCACCAGCGCGGCATTCGAGCCCGACGAGCTGAACGTGGCGATCAACGGCGTGTGGGTGTGCCGGGGCGGCGCGGCCGCCGACGACAGGTCGCAGGTGGACCTGAAGCCCAGGGATGTGACGATCACCGTCGACCTGGCCGCGGGCCCGCACGCCGCCACGATCCTCAGCACTGACCTCACGGCGCAGTACGTCTACGAGAACTCGGCGTACTCGACATGACGGCGATGACAGGCAGCGAGCGCGGCAGCGCCGGGCGGGATCCCGCCGCCGGTGCACGGGCCAAGGCAGCGACCCTGATCGAAGCGCTGCCCTGGCTGGAGCGGTTCCACGGCCAGACGGTGGTGATCAAGTTCGGCGGGAACGCCATGGCCGATGAGGAGCTGTGCTTCGCCTTCGCCCAGGACATGGTGTTCCTGCGGTACGCGGGGCTGCGCCCGGTGGTGGTCCATGGCGGCGGCCCGCAGATCGACGTGCAGCTCGGCAAGCTGGGCGTGCCGAGCACGTTCCGGGCCGGGCTGCGGGTCACCACCCAGGAGGCCATGGACGTGGTCCGGATGGTGCTGACCGGATCGGTGAACAGGGACCTGGTCGGCCTGATCAACAGGCACGGGCCGTTCGCCGTCGGGATGTCCGGTGAGGACGCGAACCTGCTGACCGCTGCCCGGGCCCACGCCATGGTCGACGGCGAGGTCGTGGACCTGGGCCAGGTCGGCCGGATCGAGGCGGTCAACCCGGGCGCCCTCCGCGCCCTGATCGCCGACGGCCGGATTCCGGTCATCTCCAGCGTCGCGCGCGGCGAGGCCGGCGAGATCTACAACGTCAACGCGGACACCGCGGCCGGCGCGATCGCGGTGGCGCTCGGCGCGGCGAAGCTGGTCCTGCTCACCGACGTGGCCGGGCTGTACGCGGACTGGCCGCCCGCGGGCGAGGACGAGCCCGGCGGCCCCGGTCAGGTGATCAGCAACCTGACCGCCGCCGCGCTGGCCACGATGCTGCCCGGGCTCAGCGAGGGCATGATCCCGAAGATGCAGGCCTGCCTGGAGGCGGTGCTCGGCGGCGTGCCGCGGGCTCATGTGCTGGACGGGCGGCTGCCGCATGCGGTCCTGCTGGAGATCTTCACCGACTCGGGCATCGGCACGATGGTGCTGCCCGACGAGGCGGCGGAATGACCCGGCGCATCAGCGTGACGACTTTTCAGCGGATAGCGCGGAAAAGTCGTCACGATCTTGGGAGCCGGCCCCGCCGATCCCGCTGGAGGGCAGCGTGAGCGTCACCGAACAGCTTCAGGCTAGGTACCTCGCGGCACTGATGCCCAACTACGGGCTCCCGCCGGTGGCGCTGGTGCGCGGCGAGGGCTGCCGGGTGTGGGACGCCGACGGCCGGGAGTACACCGACTTGCTGGCGGGCATCGCGGTCAGTGCGCTCGGGCACGCCCATCCGGCACTGATCGAGGCGGTGACCCGCCAGGTCGCCAGCATCGCCCACACCTCGAACCTGGCCCTGCACGAGGGCGAGATCGTGCTGGCGGAGCGGCTCCTTGCGCTGCTCGGCGCCGACGGGCGGGTTTTCTTCGCCAACTCGGGCGCCGAAGCCAACGAGGCCGCTATCAAGCTGGTCCGCCGGCGCCAGGGCCCATCGCGCCCGGTGCTGGTGGCCGCCGAGGGCAGCTTCCATGGCCGGACCATGGGAGCGCTCGCCATTACCGGCAAGAGTTCCATCCGTGAGCCGTTCGGCCCGTTCGGTCTTGACGTCCGGTTCGTGCCCTTCGGCGACGCCGACGCGCTGCGGTCCGCGGTCGGGCCGGATTGCGCCGCGGTATTCCTCGAGCCATGCCTGGGGGAGGGCGGCGTGGTGCCCGCCCCGGACGGCTACCTGCGCGCGGCCCGCGAGGCCTGTGACGAGGCAGGCGCGCTGCTGGTGCTTGACGAGATCCAGAGCGGCATCGGGCGGACCGGGGCATGGTTCGCCCACCAGCGCGAGCAGGTGGTGCCTGACGTGCTCACGCTGGCCAAGGGGCTTGGCGGCGGGCTGCCGATCGGCGCGTGCATCGGGCTGGGGGACTGCGGCACGGTGCTGGTCAAGGGCGACCACGGCAGCACGTTCGGCGGCAATCCGGTGGCCTGCGCCGCGGCGCTCGCCGTGCTGGACACGATTGACCGGGACGGACTGCTCGGCCAGGCCGAGCGGGTCGGCCGCGAGCTGGCAGCGGGGATCACGGCGCCCGCGCATCCGCTCGTCACCGGCGTCCGCGGCCGCGGGCTGTGGCTGGCTATCACGCTGGCAGCGGTCGCCGCCGCCGACGTCGAGTCCGCTTGCCTCCAGGCCGGCTACCTCGTCAATGCAGTCCAGCCCGATGCCATCAGGCTCGCCCCGCCGCTGATCCTGACTGCGGCTGAGGCGGCGGCCTTCACCGCGGACCTGCCTGCGATCCTTGACCGGGTTGCCGAGCACGCGTTGCAGGGGGCGTGATGGGCGGCAGCGCCGAGCCTGCACCGCCGGCGGCGCGCGATGGTGCGGTGATGGTGGCGCCGGTCAGCCCCGGAACCAAACCGGCCCGGCATGCGCAGATCGCCGCGATCCTGGGGCAGCCGGGCCCGCCGGTGCGCTCCCAGGAGGAACTCGCCGAGCGGCTGGCGCAGCGCGGCGTGCGGGTCACCCAGGCCACCCTTTCCCGGGACCTGGAGGAACTCGGGGCGGTCCGGCTGCGCGGCACGGACGGCGGGCTGGTCTACGCGCTGCCCGCCGAGCCAGGCGGCCCTGAGCCGTCGGCCCGGCTGACGCGGGTCACCGCTGAGCTGCTGCTGGCCGCCGAGGCCAGCGCCAATCTGGTGGTGCTGCGGACGCCGGCCGGAGCGGCACAGTTCCTCGCCTCGGTGATCGATCAGGCCGCCTGGTCGCCGGTGCTCGGCACCGTGGCAGGCGACGACACCGTCCTGGTGATCGCCAGGGACCCGGCAGGCGGGGCCGACCTGGCCCGCGCGCTCCTCGACCTTGCCGAACGCCGCGGCCACCGGGATGCCGGTCCGGCCGCCGGCCAGACATCTGAATCCGGAACCCCCCTACGGAGGAAATCATGACGCAGCGCGTTGTTCTCGCCTACTCGGGCGGCCTGGACACCTCGGTGGCGATCGGCTGGATCGCCGAGCAGACCGGCGCTGAGGTCATCGCGCTGGCCATCGACGTCGGGCAGGGCGGCGAGGACCTGGAGGTGATCCGCAAGCGGGCGCTGGATTGCGGCGCCGCCGACTCGGTCGTCGTCGACGCCAGGGACGAGTTCGCCGCCGCCTACTGCTTGCCGGCCCTGCAGGCCAATGGCCTGTATATGGACAGGTATCCGCTGGTATCGGCGCTGTCCCGGCCGCTGATCGCGACCCACCTGGCCCGCGTGGCGCGGGAGCAGGGCGCCGGGCTGGTCGCGCACGGCTGCACGGGCAAGGGCAACGACCAGGTGCGTTTCGAGGTGGGCCTGGCCAGCCTGGCTCCGGAGGTGGCGGTCCTGGCACCGGTCCGCGACTGCGGGATGACCAGGGACAAGTCGATCGCGTTCGCCGCCGAGAAGGGGCTGCCGATCAGCGTCACCTCCAGGTCGCCGTACTCGATCGACCAGAACCTGTGGGGCCGCAGTTGCGAGACGGGGCACCTGGAGGACATCTGGGAGGCCCCGCATGACGACGTCTACGGGTACACCGAGGACCCAGCGCTGCCGCGTGAACCCGACGACGTGATCATCGGCTTCACCGACGGCCTGCCGGTCTCGATCGACGCGCGGCTGCTGACGCCGCTGCAGATCATCGCCGAGCTGAACGCGCGCGCCGGGACGCACGGCGTCGGCAGGCTGGACCTGGTCGAAGACCGGCTGGTCGGGATCAAGAGCCGGGAAATCTACGAGGCGCCGGGAGCGATCACGCTGATCACCGCGCACCAGGAACTCGAGAACGTCTGCATGGAACGCGATCTGGCCAGGTTCAAGCGCCAGGCCGAGCAGCGCTGGACCGAGCTCGTCTACGACGGGCTCTGGTTCTCCCCGCTGAAGCGGGCCCTGGACGCGTTCATGGCGGACGCGTCCGCGCATGTCACCGGTGATGTCAGGGTCCGGCTGCACGGCGGCCGGGCCGTGGTGACCGGGCGGCGCAGCCCGGCCGCGCTCTACGATTACGGGCTGGCGACCTACGACACGGGCGACAAATTCGACCAGGGCCTGGCCAAGGGCTTCGTTGAGCTGTGGGGGCTGCCCAGCAAGATCGCAGCAGAGCGCGACCGCAAGGCCGCCAGCGCGGGCGCGGCCTAGCGCTAGCCTGTCCCTCGTGGTCGGTAGGTAGGGTCCTGGCACTAGTGATCCGCCAGATCATCGGGATTACCCATCGACGCGGGAGGAGCGCTGTGGCAGACGAGGAGGCTGTGCCCGCGGTCCGGCTGTGGGGCGGCCGGTTCGAGTCGGGCCCCGCTGAAGCCCTGGCCCGGCTATCGGTCAGCGTTCAGTTCGACTGGCGGCTGGCCCGCTATGACCTGATTGCCTCCGGAGCGCACGCGCGCGTGCTGAATAAGGCCGGCCTGCTGGCGGACGCCGAGCTGGCCAGGCTGCTCGCGGCGCTCGACGACCTCGCGCACGACAGCAAGACCGGCGCGTTCCGCCCCGCCGCGACCGACGAGGACGTGCACACCGCCCTTGAGCGAGGGCTGCTCGAGCGGGCTGGCACGCTCGGCGGCCGCCTGCGGGCCGGCCGTAGCCGCAACGACCAGATAGCCACCGACCTGCGGCTGTACCTGCGCGACCACGCGCGGCTGATCGTGTCCCGGCTGAGCGAGCTCCAGGCTGCCCTGATGGGCCAGGCGCAGCGGCACCTGGCCACCCCCGTGCCGGGGATGACCCACCTGCAGCACGCTCAGCCGGTGCTGCTGGCCCACCAGCTGCTCGCGCACGCGCAGGCGTTCGCCAGGGACGCCGGGCGCCTGCGGGACTGGGACAAGCGCGCGGCGGTCTGCCCGCTCGGGTCCGGTGCCCTGGCAGGCTCCTCGCTGCCGCTCGATCCGGAGGCGGTCGCCGCCGAGCTCGGCTTCGACTCCGCAGCGGCCAACTCGATGGACGCGGTCAGCGACAGGGACTTCGCTGCCGAGTTCTGCTTCGCCGCGGCCCTGCTCGGCGTGCACCTGTCCAGGCTGGGCGAGGAAATCGTGCTCTGGTCCTCGCACGAGTTCGGCTGGGCCGAGATCGACGACGCTTACGCGACCGGCTCATCGATAATGCCGCAGAAGAAAAACCCGGACGTCGCTGAGCTCGCCCGCGGCAAGGCTGGCCGGCTGATCGGCGGCCTGACCGGCCTGCTGACGACGCTGAAGGGACTGCCGCTGACCTACAACCGCGACCTGCAGGAGGACAAGGAGCCGGTGTTCGACGCGGTGGACACCTTGCTGCTTGTCCTGCCCGCCATGGCCGGACTTGTCGGAACGTTGCGGTTTCATACCGAACGGATGGCCCAGGGTGCTGCCGCCGGCCACGCACTCGCCACCGACCTTGCTGAACTTCTGGTCCGGCGCGGGGTCCCGTTCCGCGAGGCGCACGAGGTGGTGGGCCACCTGGTGGTCTGGTGCCAGGTCAACGACTGCGAGCTGGCCGAGGTGAGCGACGCGGACCTGGCCAAGGTCTCGCCGCACCTGACGCCGGACGTCCGGGAGGTGCTCACGGTCGAGGGCGCGCTGGCCGCGCGGCACGGATTCGGCGGCACCGCGCCGGCCAGGGTGACCGAGCAGCTAGCGGCGCTGCGGTCCCTGGTCGATGAGGACGCCGCATGGGCCGCGGGCTGACTGGCCGGCGGCGGATCCATGCTGGCACGGGAGTTCTTCGCCAGGCCAGCGATCGAGGTAGCTCCGGACCTGCTCGGCTGCGTGATCGCGCACCAGACAGCCGACGGCCTGGTCGCAGTCTGGATCGCGGAGACGGAGGCATACGCGGGGGAGCGGGATCCCGCCTCACACGCGTTCCGCGGCAGGACAGCCCGCAACGCGGTGATGTTCGGGCCGCCCGGCCACGCGTATGTCTACTTCACCTATGGCATGCACTTCTGCGTGAACCTGGTCTGCCAGCCGGACGGGGACGCCTCAGCGGTCCTGCTCCGGGCCGGCCGGGTGATCGAGGGCACCGCGCTGGCTGCCGCACGGCGGGCCGGGAGCCGCGGCAGCGTCAGGGAGACCGACCTGGCCCGCGGCCCGGCGCGGCTCTGCCAGGCGCTCGGCATCGACCGCTCGCAGGACGGCGCTGACGTGTGCGATCCGGCCGCGCCGCTGCGGGTGCTGGCACCGGCGGGGGCCAGCGTCCCGAGCGGCAGCAGGACCCGGGCCGGGCCGGGCGTCAGTCACGGCCCGCGGGTGGGGGTCAGCCGGGCGGCGGAGGCGGCCTGGCGGTTCTGGATCACCGGGGAGCCGACCGTGTCGGCGTACCGGCCCAGCGTGCCGCGCCGCGCCCGGGCGAAACCAGTTTCCGGTCAGCCATCCGGAGATGGGACGATGCCCCGGTGACGGACATCATCGACGACCTGACCTGGCGCGGGCTGATCGCGCACGCCACCGACCTTGACGACTTGCGTAAGGCGCTGGATGCCGGCCGGCTTACCTACTACGGCGGATTTGACCCGACGGCTCCCGGGCTGCATATCGGGAGCCTGGTGCTGCTGCTCACCATGCGGCGGTTTCAGCTGGCCGGCCACCGGCCGATCGGCCTGGTCGGCGGGGCGACCGGACTTATCGGCGACCCGAGCGGGAAGTCCGCCGAGCGGACGCTCAACCCGCACGAGGTGGTCGCGGACTGGGTGGCGAGGCTGCGTACGGAGATCTCGCAGTTTCTCGATTTCCGGCCAGGACCGGCGGGCGCGTTGCTGGTCAGCAACCTGGACTGGACGCAGGACCTGTCCGCGCTGGAGTTCCTGCGCGACATCGGCAAGCACTTCCCGGTGAACCAGATGCTCGCCAGGGAATCAGTGAAGGCGCGGCTGGACGCCGGCGGGATCAGCTACACCGAGTTCAGCTACCAGATCCTGCAGGCCAACGATTACCTGGAGCTGCACAGGAGGCACGAGTGCGCGCTGCAGATCGGCGGCAGTGATCAGTGGGGCAATCTGGTCGCCGGGGTTGACCTGATCAGGCGGGTGACGGGGGAAGCCGTGCACGCCCTGGCCACCCCGCTGATCACCAAGCCGGACGGGACCAAGTACGGGAAGACCGAGGGCGGCACGGTCTGGCTGAACCCAGAGCTGACGAGCCCGCACGCGTTCTACCAGTTCTGGATCAACAGGAGCGACGCGGAGGTCCCCGGGCTGCTGCGGGTCTTCACGTTCCTGAGCCGCGAAGAAATCGAGGCGCTGGAGCGGGAGACCGCGCAGCGGCCATCGGCGCGGATCGCGCAGCGAAGGCTCGCCGGCGAAGTGACCACCCTGGTGCACGGCGCCGATGAGTGCGCGCGGGCGGTGGCGGCCAGCCAGGCCGTGTTCGGCCAGGGCGACCTGCGGGCCCTGGACGAACAGACGCTGACCGCGGCGCTCGCGCAGGTGCCGTCCGCGGTGGTCGCGCCCGGGCCGGACGGCCTCCTCTCGGTGGCGGACTTGATGGCGGCGGCCGGAATCGTGCCCAGTAAGTCGGCAGCCCGGCGGGCGATCGCCGCAGGCGGCGCCTACCTCAACAACGTCAAGGTCGCCGCGGCGGACGCCGTCCCCGACGAACGTGACCTGCTGCACGGGCGGTTCCTGGTGCTGCGGCGGGGCAAGCGCACCGTCGGGGGCATCGAGGTCAGGAAAGGCTGAGAACGCGCTGCGGAGAGGCAACGGGCAGGCCGCGAGAGGTCGCGGTTGGTATCGGTTCGGCATCGGTCGCGAGCGGACGCATTGCCGCCACGGGGATGCTGCGGCGGCCCATGCGCATCCCGGCTGCCGCCGCAGCCATCCGGCCGGGCGCGGCCCGCACCGTTTGTCCCGCACGTATGCGCAGGCCAGCCGGGGAGGCACCGATGATCTTGCCCGGCCGATTTGACTTGATCCTCTTTGCTGCCTAATGTTTGGTCTTGCCCCGAGAGCAACGGCCACCGCGAGGCGGACCGGCTCCGGGGACCAGCAGGTCACTCCCAGCTAGCGCAACCCGGCCACCGGGACGCTCCAGTACGGGTATGCTGGATGCACAACGAGTAATGAAGTAGACCGGATCTTGTGAACTCACTTGACAAGCACAGATCCGGCCGGTAAGTTAGCAGGGTTGCCCCGGATGAGACTCAAAAGCCTCCGATGGTGCGCGTCCGCTCCTTGAGAACTCAACAGCGTGCTAAAAGCCAGTGCACATGCACAAACCCCGTCAGGGGCTGAGTCGGCAACGGCGCAGTTCCAATGACGGACGCCAAGATCGCTTCTGGCCCGGCCTAGCCGGTCACCAGGGGCATCTCTTTCTATGTCAGCATCCCGTGCGCCAGCTCCTCGGAGCTTGGCTGCGGTTGCATATAGACATTCAATGGAGAGTTTGATCCTGGCTCAGGACGAACGCTGGCGGCGTGCTTAACACATGCAA
>ODAK010001216.1_pt1 | contig 28735 bp, 18 predicted proteins | sample 1539591 | NCBI WGS metagenome assembly ODAK01 (sample SAMEA3539303, study PRJEB22396) | soil metagenome | biome: tundra; feature: field; material: soil | place: USA | collected 2010-05 | depth 0.15 m
CGACCACCGAGATCTACACTCTTTCCCTACACGACGCTCTTCCGATCTGATTTAGTTTGGTAAAGGACAATTAAAAGATTAAGATACTTAATGAAAAAATTATTTGCTAGATATTAGTTTCTTGCACCGAAATAGCCTATGCTTCATTTCATTCAATCATTAAATAAATCTAGGCAAATCGATAAACTAAAAGTTGTTTATAAAATCATTGAACGTATTGTCTGTCATTATATTGTAAACATACTATTTATTTCATGCAATTCTAAAATTTTTGAAATAATTTTCGCATATATAATTTATTGAATAAAAAGGCTCTTTTTATGCTCCTTAAATTTATTTCATTACTCTAATTGTTCCCCATTTACATTGAGCTATCTTTGCAAATTAATTGAATAAAAATGTTGGATACTATAGATGCTGCAATCAAGGACATCAAAAAAGGAAAGCTGGTAATCGTTGTAGATGATGAAGATCGCGAAAATGAGGGCGATTTTGTTACTTCTGCCAGGAACGTAACTCCGGAAATAATAAATTTTATGAGTAAGCACGGCCGTGGGCTCATTTGCGTTCCTATATCTGAAAAGAGATGTGACGAACTTGAACTGGAATTAATGGTTAATAATAATACAGCGCTTCATGAAACTCCCTTTACAGTTAGCGTTGATCTCCTCGGCCATGGATGCACCACTGGTATTTCTGCGCAGGACCGCGCAAAAACGGTTCATGCACTAATAGACCCAAAAACCAAACCTGAAGACCTCGGTCGACCCGGTCATATATTTCCACTACGGGCAAAAAACGGGGGAGTTTTGAGAAGAACCGGCCATACGGAGGCAACTGTTGACCTCGCCAAACTTGCGGGACATGAAGATGCCGGGGTGCTTGTGGAAATAATGAACGAGGATGGCACTATGGCAAGGCTTCCTGAACTGAGAGAAATTGCGAAAAAACATGAACTGAAACTTATTTCAATAAAGGACCTGATTGCTTACCGGCTTGAAAAAGAAACCCTTATTAAAGAAGATGTAAGAGTAAATCTACCCACCAAATATGGCGATTTTGAATTAATAGCTTATAAACAGCTTAATACCGGTGAAGAACATATGGCCCTGAAGAAGGGAAATTGGAAAAAAGATGAAGCTGTTCTGGTTAGAGTCCACTCCAGTTGCATGACCGGCGATATTTTAGGTTCATTGCGTTGTGATTGCGGGGAACAATTGCATGCGGCAATGAAAATGGTAGAGCAAGCTGGCAAGGGTGTTGTCTTGTATATGAATCAGGAAGGCAGAGGAATTGGACTTGTTAATAAATTAAAAGCCTATAAACTGCAGGAGGAAGGTTTGGATACTGTAGAGGCTAATCTCAAATTAGGCTTCGGGATGGATGAAAGAGATTATGGCGTGGGTGCGCAAATATTAAGAGAATTAGAGATTTCCAAAATAAAATTAATCAGCAACAACCCCCGCAAGAGGGCCGGTTTGTTGGGTTATGGTCTTGAAATAGTAGATTGTGTCCCAATAGAAATAAAACCCAATTCCCACAATAAGAAATACCTTACAACCAAGAGAGATAAGCTGGGGCACAATATTTTGCAAACAGGCAAGATTTAACATTTAATCCTTTATAGTTGCTTCCTTATCGCTCTTCCTCAACTTTTTCTTTTCATTGAGAAAAAAATCAGTGAATGAATCAGCCTCTTTTCGGTAAGAAAGCTGCACCCCTGTCCGGTTCCTCCTTGTGATACCGGAAATGTCACCGAGGTCTGCATCACTTCTGTTGAAGCCGATTACCCTTAACCTGCCATCTGGTGAAATCAGGTATTCAAATGAAACATCCGGTGACAAAAGAAAATTTGTATTGGAATTGGTGGTTGCCTGGGCAAGCCTGTAGTCAACATTTCCTCCTACCTTTACCAGCAAGCGGTTATTAAGAAATGTTGTTCTTACGCCTACTGCCCCTACATTCTGAATTTCCTGGGGGGTATTTCCTTTTATAAAATTTAGTTCTGTTGTATTAACGTTAGTATAAAGATTAAGCACTTTCGTTTTAAAAAGCTGTTGAACCCAATTATTTAAAGAAGAAGAAAGAGTGGAGGATATTATCTGACCAACTCCCCTTGCAACAAGGTTCCCGGTAGAGTTTCCGCTAATTAATCCTTGCTGGCTGCTCATAAAAGTATTAAAGAGTAAAAGTGAAGTTACCTGCCTGTTTAGTTCATTCTGGTCAGACTGAAAAGTCTTCAGGTATTCATTAGCGATAGGATCCGATTTTAATGGATTTCCAAAAGGAAACTGAAACTCAAACTCCGGCCGGGGATCTTTCAGGGTACCTCTCAATTTAAATATAACGTCCACATCTCCTTTGGTATTTGTAGGACCTGCACTAGTTGGAATGCTGCTGAGATCTACCTGCTGCGCTGTATAAATCGCGTCAATATTGAGATTGGCAAGATAAGGATCACCCTGCCATTCGATATATCCCCGCTGCAGCGTAAAAGGTGTTTTTGAGATCGTCTGAAAGTTGAAGGTGTATTTTCCTTCCTCGATATCATATCTTCCTCTTATTATAGTAGGGTCCACGGTACCTGCCGTAATATTAAGCTTACCGCTGCCCTGCGCTTTTATTACATCCCCAGTTGCCTCATCAAGAATCACGTCAATCTTAGCATACGGATTGGCCATAATTGCCATATCAACTTTTATTTTTGAATTTTGTCTTAAAGGCAAGTCGGATTTCATTTGACGACCAAATTTGGTAAATTCTATATAATCAAGCAAACCTGTTTCAGCTGTTTCATAGGTGGGCAAATAAATATGACTACTGTCTGTGGGCTCACCGCTTATGTTCATTTTCATATCGGTTACAAACCCATTCAAAGACATTTCAGCATCGCCAACAAGGCTGCCATAAAACTCAGAATTATCCCTGAAAGTTGTGTTCAACAAAACAAATTTGGCCGGTTCACTGCCTCGGCTGTCTGTTTTGAAATGAAGTTCATTAAAGAAAAAATTATCAAAAAAGCTGTGGTAAATTTTGCCGGTTATTGTTGCAGTATTATTAAGGGTATCCTTTATTTTTAATGTACCAAAATCTATTTCATCGGGGTTAAAAGTGATCAGCGAATTATTTAAAATTATATAGCGGCATTGCGTATAGTCTATTTTAAGAGAGGTACTATCCAGCAAAACACTGCCTGTTAGTTTTGTGACAGTAGTTGTTCCTGATAAATGTAATTCGCCTGTGGCGTGGCCATAAACGTTACTAAATATTCCTTTAAGGTAATTTTCAAGTAAATGGATCTCTGAGTTATTTAAAACCAGAGAGCCGTTAAGTTGATTATCAGAAGAATCATGTGGATTATAACTCAGGTCTGCATAGAAATTATACAAACTATTGTTGGAACCAATGTGAACTTTCAGGCTGTCATTTGAAATGAAATATTCTCCGTTAGCAGAAACCATACCGATTGAATCGTTTTCAAAGCGAAATCCATTGGTTTTTGTATTAAATTCCACCATAGGTTTTCCGAACAGATCATAGATCCGTATATTTCCATTCATATATCCATTCAGACTTGGCTCCCTGATGAATAACGGCGCAAAATCACCAATATCAAGCCCTGTCAGGGAAATAATAACATCATTACTACTGGCAATCGAAGAAGGCGTCGTTGAAATATTGATTTGTTGACCTTCGTGGTCAAACCTGATGTCTTCAGCCGTAAGCAAATCCTTATTTAACTCCAAAGTTCCTCCCTGTGCGATCGTCCACATTTTTTGATTTATAATAAATGATGATTGATTAAACAATAATTTGAATCCATCCTTTTCTGTTTTAATATTAAATGAGAGGTCTGCAGCATTCAATGTTTTATTTGCAGAAGTATTAATTATTATGTCGGAATTATCATTATGGGCAACAACCCGGATTTTAGTGGAGGGGGAATGCAGACTATCATTGATAATTACATCATTAATATCTCCTTTAAATAAAAGCGTATCTTCTGTACCGGTACCGGTAAAATGTATTTTATTAAAAGATATATTTCTGAAAGTAAATTGGGGAACATTTGCCTCTATATTTAATTTATTTTGAGCGACATTTATATCCCCCTTTATAATTGAATTATCAAGACCACTTATTTTATTATTTACAAGATAAGTGTAATCACTCACCTTTCTTGTCCTGATGAAGAAGGAAAAGTTTTGGTTGTCAATTTTTTCAGTTGGTTTATTAATATAGGCCGGGTAATATTTATTCAAAAAAGATTGAAATGCTACAGGCAATTCCAGGATTTTGAAATCTCCGTTTAATGAAGCCTCCAGCTCATTAGTTTGAACCGTTAGTACTTTACTATTTTCATTCAGAGACGAAATTATCTCAAGTGAGTCGAATGATAAATGTTTATCATTGTCAAGTAAGATGGCGTTGTATATTTTGGCCGAACCCAAAAAATTATCAATATTATTGCCCGTAAAATCAAGCCTGAAATTTCCGGTTAGTGATAGACTGTCATTCGTCCATCCGAGGTTTTTAAGATTCAACCTTGGAACATTTGCATTTAAATTAAGCTGGAGGTCAGCCTTACTGAAATTTATTGAACCTGTAAGCGTATCAACCCTGATATTAGGATCATCAATGCTTGCAGTTCCCGAGAAAAGCCGGTTGTTAAAACTGCCATGAGCAACAATATTGGTATAATCATACCCGTTAAAACTCAATTTCCTAATTTTCCCGTCTAATGCCAGAGAAACATCATTTGCACTGAACCCTTTGCCATCTATTTTTCCATCAAAAGCAATATTGCCTAAATGATTGTTTCCAATGAAGGTTCCCAGTTGGAAATCATCAGTTGAAAGAGTACCAGAATAAACGGCCTTCCCGACTGCGGGTATTTTCATTTGGAGATCAGTTCGCAATAAGCCGATATCTGTTTTTAAAGTACCATAAGTTACAAAATCGTGGATAAACCCCGTGTAACTTCCGGTAAAATTAATATTACCGAAAGCCGCAAGATCAGGATTGGTAATTCTTTTAAGATCCGGGATCAGCCTGGCAAGCTTCTTATAGTTTGTGGTAAACTTCCCTGATCTGAAATCGATAAAAGTCTGGTTAATGTCCGGTAGTCCACGCATGCTGATAGCACCCTCCAGGTAATTATTGGAACCTGATTTTATAATCATATTTTTGGCATCTAAGTTATCAATAGTCCCTTTTGCAATTCCGCTAAACTGAAAAATTTCTCTCCAGGCAGAAACTTCCGGAGCGAAATAAGCAATGTCATCACTGCTCACGACGCTATTTTCAAAATGTCCTTCCAGCTCAACCGAATGAATGAAATCCTGAATGTCATCATTAAAATCATTATACCTCATTGCGTAATAATTCCTGAGATGACTGTTATTAGTGATAATATCCAACTTATTAAATTCCATTAATTTCGGTGTAAACCTGAAATCTGTTGCCAGTCGTTTAATCACAAAGCCTCCCCTATCCTTCACCGATAGCTGAATATTTGCCTTTAGGGTATCTTCCTCAAAAGAAAAGTCCTTTAAAGTCCCCGCCAGGTCCGACAATATAATGCGGCTATCATCAAATCTGCCGGGAACTGAAGGCTGGTCCGTCTGATTCTCGATGGCTATTCCACCTTCAGTAATTTTAATACTATTAATTTTTACTTTCCAACGACCTGTATTCCACTCAAGACCGGCAGTGGAATCAGGAATTTCGACAGATGTATTCGTAGTGGTATCTTCCGGCCTGTTTCCTTTATAATTATATTCCGAATAAAGGGGATGATCAATATCAATTGAATTGATATGAATAGTATTCTTATTCATATCAAAAGTATCAGCATCAAAATTTAATTTGTTCAGGGAAACGAGCCTGTTTTGACCAACCCATGCATCCTGTTGCCAGATCTTTATTCTGTTTAATTGAATTTCTCCAAGACTTAACCTGGTTGCATTTGAGGAAGTGTCTTTGGGTGAGGTAGGACCTGAAAAATAATCTACCAGGAACTGATAATTCCATACAGAATCTTTACGATTCAAATTAATAACCGCATCATCCAGGCCAATATATTTTACCTTAATATTGTCTTTTATAAAGAACCAATCGGTGATCCTGACTTTTAATGTTCCGGCATAAAGTAAAGTGTCTTTCTTTTTATCCAACACCAGTGTCCCTTCTAAAAGCAGTTTATCAAAAAGTTCAAGATCAATATGTTTAATGGAAACGGTCGCATGCAGATCTTTGGAAAATTTGTTTGCCACTTTCCTGGCTAAAAAATTTTGAAAAAAAGTCGTTTGTAGCAGAATCCAAAGAATAAGCACAAGCAAAAAAAATGCAAGCAAAATTCTTACGGATATTTTAAACACTTTTTTCAGGGAACAAAATTGAGTTGTAAAAATAAACAAACGACTCCGGTAGTCAATTGAAAAGTAAGTTAAAGATTAACGGTAATTTATGTTTATGACTAATTAAGATTGAGTTAATACCCGGCAGCAGAATCATCTCCACGTTTATCTCCAACACCAATAATCGAGCCATTCGTCTGAACCATGATCACTTCGGTTCTTCCAATACCTTTGGTCATCGAAATCGTATAACCCATCTTTTTTAATGCTTCGACCACATATTTATCAAAAGATTGTTCAACAATAATTATATCAGGAAGCCATTGATGGTGAAACTTGGGCTTGTCTACCGCATCTTCCGGGCTCATGTGGAAATCGATCAAATCCACCAGCGTCTGGTATACACTGGTGGGAATGGTAGTGCCACCGGGTGTTCCCACAATAATCCAGAGTTTATTATTTTTTAAAACAATCGCAGGCGTCATGCTGCTCAACATTCTTTTGTGAGGAGCAATAGCATTGGCCTCAGCGCCAACGGCACCAAACATATTAGGCACTCCGGGCTTTACGCTGAAATCATCCATTTCATTATTTAGAAGAAATCCGGCTCCTGCCACAACTGTTTTGCAACCAAACCACCCGTTTAAAGTAGTGGTTTCGGAAACTGCGTTTCCATCCTTATCAATGACATCAAAATGCGTGGTTTCTTTGCTTTCTTCGGGAATAATGCCTTCTTTTATGTCCTTGCTATTTCCTGCTTTTCCGGGCTCATAATCTTTGAGTCTTTCTTTGAGATAAGAATCGCTTACCAGGGTGGCAACCGGCACTTTCACAAAATCCGGATCACCAAGGTATTTTGCCCTGTCTGCAAAGGCGCGTCTTTCTATCTCTGTCATTAGCTGCACGGACTGTGGCGTTTCAAAATGCATTTTATCAATGTTTTCAAAACTGCTCAACTTCATCATTTGCTCAAGGATTATTCCGCCGCTGCTTGACAAGGGCATCGTAATAACCTTTTTCCCTTCATAATTAAAAACCAATGGTTCCCTAATGATAGCTTTATAATTTATCAGATCATCAAGGGTAATAATACCATTGCCACCTTTCATTTCATCAACAATAAGACGGGCAGTTTCGCCTTCGTAAAATCCTTTTTCGCCATAATCCCTGATCCTTTTTAGCGTATTGGCCAGGTCCTTCTGAATAAGTGTATCACCTTCTTTCCATAAATCATTCTTTACAAAGACAGGAACAGAAGTATTGAGTTTAATAAATTGATTTTTTGTTTGATTATATAAAGATGCTTCTAAGGCAGTGATGGCAAATCCCTTTTCCGCCAAATCAATTGCCGGTTGAATTAACTCCTTAAACGGAAGTTTGGCATATTTCATAGCTGCAAAAATTCCGGCAACTGAACCTGGAACTCCGGCAGCAAGATGCCCGTCCTGCGACAAATTCATTTGCGGATTTCCATTTGAGTCAAGGTACATATCTCTGGAAGCTTTACCGGGAGCCACTTCGCGAAAATCAAAAGCAATATTTTTACCATTCTTTAAGTGAATGATCATAAAACCTCCTCCTCCTATATTGCCGGCCTGCGGAAAAACAACCGCCAATGCCAATTGGGCAGCGATCGCGGCATCAACTGCATTACCGCCCTGCTTTAAAATATTTACTCCTACTTCACTTGCCAAAGCATTTGCAGAAACTACAACACCATTTTTACAAACTACCTTTTTATGAACTTCATACTTATAAGGGTTAAGTTTTTGCTGGGCAAAAGTGAATTGCGCAACAGACACAGCCAGAACCAGGAACGCAGGAATCATTATTTTTTTCATGTACAATATTTTTTCGAATTTAAGTCATATTAACCAGCCCAAATTTCTTTAAACTAATGTTATTCTTTCATTCAATTAAATTTTTTATTTGAACCAGGCAGACAGAAATTACATTCCCTTATTTTCGTAGAATAATTTTAATAATATGAGTAAGTTTTTCTTTGTTATCTTATTTTTTTCAATCGTATTCTATTCCGATGCGCAGGTCCCGGAAACTTATACTTCTTCGGATATTTTACAGCAAATTAAAAAACTGGATGTACTTGCGTCTGTATTATATGTTGGCGCTCATCCGGATGATGAAAATAATGCGCTGCTTCCCTGGCTTGCTAAAGAAAAATTATATCGCACTGCTTATCTCAGCCTGACAAGAGGTGATGGAGGACAAAATTTATTGGGTGATGAGCAAGGCATCGAACTTGGACTTATACGCACACAGGAACTGCTGGCGGCAAGAAGAGTTGATGGCGCTGAGCAATATTTTACACGTGCCTACGAATTTGGATTCAGCAAAAGCGCTGCAGAAGCCTTACGCATCTGGGATAAGGAAAAAATATTGAGCGATGTTGTTTGGGTAATCAGAAAATTTCAGCCTGATATTATTATCAAACGATTCCCCCCGGACAAGCGGGCCGGTCATGGTCATCATGCTGCTTCGGCAATATTAGCACAGGAAGCCTTTGCTGCAGCTGCTGATAGCACTAAATTCCCGGAACAATTTAAGTATGGGGTAAAACCGTGGCAGGCAAAGCGAATATTATGGAACACATTTAATTTTGGTGGTACCAATACCACGAGCGAAGATCAGCTGAAAATTGACATTGGTGGATATAATGCATTAATAGGAAAGAGTTATGGCGAGCTAGGAGGCGAAGCAAGAACCATGCACAAGAGCCAGGGAGAAGGTCGACCCAGGAGAAGAGGCCCATCCTACGAATATTTTACCAACACAGGCGGCGAAGCTCCGAAAAATGATTTAATGGATGATATAATTACTGACTGGAAAAGGATTCCGGGAGGCGAAGCTATAGAAACAATGGTTAATGGCATTATCAGCAATTATAACATTGCAGAACCAAAATTATCAGTTCCTGCACTGGTGAAATTATACCGGGCCATTCAAGCTCTTAATGCCGGAAACTGGAGAGATCAAAAATTGGGAGAAGTACAGCTGATCATTGAGGAATGCAGCGCTTTATATGTTGAAGCAGTTTCTTCCCAATCACAAGTAGTGCAAGGCGGCAGCCTCGAAATTACTTTCACGCTAAATAAAAGGGAAGATGTTAACGCCTCCTTAAAGGAAATCAGTGTTGCAAATTTTGACACATTGTTTTCTTCCACTCTCCCAACCAATCAAAATATATCGGTAAGTAAAGTATTAAGGGTAGCAGATGATAAAAAAATATCACAGCCTTACTGGCTAGTGTATCCGCTGAAGGGAGGAACTTTTGATGTAAGAGATCAAACTTTGATTGGCAAGGCATGGAACGATCCTCCTTTTAAAGCGTCTTTTCTGATAAATATTGACGGAGAAGATTTTACTTTTGAGCGGCCTGTTCAATATAAATTTGTTGATCCCGTAAAAGGAGAATTATTTGAACCAATTCCGGTATTGCCAAAAATTGAATTGGCCTATACAGAGGATAATTTTATTTCATTGAACGGGAACCCTGTTAAAGCTATGATGCATTTGAAATCAAACATTAATAATTCTGAAGAATATAAAATTGTACAGGATTATTCCAAAAGCTGGTCAAATAATTACCCATCTTTTTCCTATGAAACTAAGGACAGGGAAGTTTTCAAAACAGTGGTTTTCACTTCAAGATCTGATAAAACCAACAGGACTGAGGAAATTAAACTACAAACAGCTGATGGTAAATATGATGGTTTTACGAAAGTAATTTCCTACAATCATATTCCCACAATTACCTATTTCCCAAGGGCGCATGCGAACCTTGTAAAACTGGATATAAAAATTATTGGAAAAAAAATAGGATATATAATTGGTGCAGGAGACAAAGTTCCTGAAGCTTTGAAAGCGATGGGATATGAAGTGACTTTTTTGGATAATCCAGATATTACTGATAAAAATTTAAAACAATATGATGCTATAATTACAGGAATAAGGGCATATAATCTGTACGAATACCTTAGTAATAAAAATGATGTATTGATGCGATATGTTAAAAATGGGGGCAATGTTATTGTTCAATATATGAAGAGCAACCAGGTAGGTGATAAGAATATTGCAGTTGGTCCATATCCTTTTAGGGTGGACTCGAGGACAAGGGTAACCGAAGAAGATGCCAAAGCGGATTTTTTATTACCGGATAATCCTGTACTCAATTATCCTAACAAAATAACGGGAAGTGATTTCGAAGATTGGATCCAGGAAAGAAGCACCTACCAGGCGGTTCAATTTGACCCTCACTATGAAACGCCACTTGGCATGCATGATACAGATGAGGCGGAAAGCAATGGAAGCCTTGCTATAGCCAAATACGGTAAGGGCAATTTTGTGTATGCTAGCCTGGTCTTTTTCCGTGAGCTGCCGGCAGGTGTGCCCGGGGCATATAGATTAATGGCAAACTTGATAGCATTGCCTAAAAACAAGGATTGATATACTTCATGGATTAATTAAAATTATAATTTGAATACGATAACCGAAAAGATTGGTAATTGAAATAAAATTAATAACTGGAATTTATTAAATTCATGCTCTTCGTTTGTAGGTAGGGATTTAGGGTGGGGCAAAATATATTTAAGCAATGGAAAATGAAAAAAAATATTGGAACACCTGGTACTTCATTGTACTGATTTTTCTTGTCTTTCAGGTCATTTTATATTATTACCTGTCGGCTTATTTTAATCACCCATAATAATGTGAACCCGATAATAAATCATCTAATATAAAATTGCCTTTCGGGGACCTTGCTCATGAGTAATACAGACTGGATCGTACTTATAGTTACCCTTTCAGCCATTATCATTTATGGTGTATATAAGAGCCATACTACAAAAAACCTCGATGGGTATTTTCTCTCCAACCGCGATATGCCCTGGTACCTTGTATTATTAAGCATTATGGGTACTCAGGCCAGCGCTATCACTTTTTTAAGCGCACCGGGCCAGGCATATACTGACGGAATGCGGTTTGTTCAATATTACTTCGGCTTACCTTTAGCCATGATCGTTATCTGTATCGTTTTTGTGCCTGTTTTTAACAGGCTTAAGGTTTATACAGCATATGAATTTCTTGAAAACCGCTTTGACCTTAAAACCAGAACTCTCACTTCAGTGCTCTTCCAGGTTTCAAGAGGACTTTCCACAGGGATTAGTATTTACGCACCCTCATTAATTCTCAGCTCGCTGCTGGGTTGGAATATTTTTACAACAAATATCATTATGGGGGGGATGTTAATTATTTATACTGTTTCAGGTGGAGCAAAAGCAGTAGCGCATACACAAAAACTGCAATTGATTATCGTATTTACAGGAATGCTGATTGCAGGATATTTTATTGTTCATCTCATGCCAGAAAATGTTGGTTTTGCTGATGCGCTTCATATAGGCGGCGACAACGGGAAAATGAATATCATAACGACAGGTCGTACAGCGAATGGATTCGACTGGAAGGATAAATACAACATCTGGAGCGGCATAATTGGCGGGTTTTTCCTCGCTCTTTCCTATTTCGGTACTGACCAAAGCCAGGTCGGCAGATACCTCACGGCACAAAACAATCGCCAGGGAAAACTGGGATTGCTGATTAACGGTATCGTGAAAGTGCCCATGCAATTCCTGATCCTTTTGCTTGGCGTGCTGGTATTTTCCTTTTATCAGTTTCATAAAGCGCCTGTTTATTTTAATGAAACCGAGGTTGCCAGTGCTATGCAGACACCATACAAAGATTCATTGATAGCAATTGAGACAAAATATAATAGCATATCTCCGGCAGATGTTGCTGGCAAAACCAGGCTTAAAAATGAATATGAAATAGTTTTAGCCAAAGCGCTGCCCGGCGATGATATTAATGATACTAACTATATTTTTTTGAAGTTTGTCCTTGATTATTTACCAAAAGGATTAATCGGATTATTAATAGCCATTATCTTCCTTGCTGCATGGGGAAGCATAGCCGCATCTTTGAATGCGCTTGCCTCCTGCACAGTTGTTGATATTCACAAAGTATTTATCAGTAAACACCTTTCTGAAACAGAAGACTACCGTATTTCAAAGCTTTATTCATTAGGATGGGGAATTTTCAGCATAGTTGTGGCCGAATTTGCCAGTAATTTGGGAAACAGCCTTATTGAAACTGTAAATATTCTTGGCTCATTATTTTATGGCGTTATATTGGGTATTTTTCTTGTTGCATTCTGGTTCAGGCGAATAAAAGCAAATGCTACCTTTTACGCCTCTCTGCTTGCCGAAATTCTAATAATTATTATTTATAAGGCAGATGTTATTTCTTTCCTGTGGCTCAATGTTATCGGAGCCTTGTTGGTGATAATATTCGGGTATGCTTTACAGATTTTCATGAAGAAGGAACTGTCTTAAAATCCCGGTTATTGTGGAATCCCGATCTTTTCTTTCACAATTGTTTAAATCCCGGGCCAAACCTCCTTAAAATATTATGAATGAATTGGTTTTAAATTTTAATAAAATTTATATGAAAACAATTTTATTCTTCCTTTTACTATAGCCTTCAGCGTTTGCTTTCTCACAGAGTACGCAGGATGACCAACCCTTTACGGCCAGCTTCAAAACCTTCGGCTATATTGATGGAAAAAGATTAGATATCGCTTATGCAGCCTATGCGATCCTGACGGTCAATAATTCCTCATTATTTTTTAACTATGGTCAACCTATAAATAGAATAAGGGATTATAAAGTAACTGATAACAAAGGGAAGCTATTTAATTTTGTAAATAATGAATTGGCTTTTTCACTCAACTTTTTATAATTTAATGGCTGTGAATTAGACCAGGTTGAAAAGAATTCTGGTAAAACCTATATTTTGAAAAAGCGAGTTGTAAAATAGATCCAATTTTTTCTCACCTTTCCTCCCTGACTGCTCTAAGTCCTTTGGGAATTTTCTATTCAATGATTAAAGTAAATTTATCCGACACGGCTGAAGCTTTGAAAACCAATTCAAATTCATTTATCCCTTACGTTTTGAATAAAAATCCAGGAATTTCAGTTTTAAACAATTTTGATTTCAAAGAATTGTTTATAGTTAAGAACGCTCATAAATCAAAGAGCCTTTCATTTTGAAAATTTTTACTTCTTCAATATTGTTTCTGGCTGTAATATTATTTTCCTGCAGCAAAAAAACATCGTCTGCTGAAACGATTGATGCTTTGGTGCAATACACCATTTCCGGTACAAAAATCTTTAATAACAATCTGGAAGTTCTGCTCATTGGCGCTAATGCTTTTCATGTATTTAGCGCAGGAGGAAGTGACATGAATAGCTGGAAAATAGATGTTTCAAGGGAATTTGTTGGTAATATGCTGCAACAGCCTTTGTCGGGTAATATTATCCAGGATAGTACCGGAGCTTTTCTATATCCACTGCAAACAATTGTTGATAGCAACCGTGTAAATAAAAGGATAACTATTTTATGCCCCTTTGGATGGAATGGCCTCCCGGCAAATGTTTTTAGCGGCTGATGCCTACACAAACGTATTGGTGGCCGGAGTTTCAAACTAAGCTGAAGCAATGGGCTATTCAATTTGCCAATCAGACAGATGTTTGGATAGAGGTATGGAACGAGCCGTACCGATACGATAGAACAGATGGCTATACGGATGAAAAATGGATGAGTGATATGAATTCCTTGGTAAGCATCATTAGGAAAGCAGGAAATAAAAATATCATCCTGGTTCCCTGCGCTGAGCAGGGGCAGGATGAAAGTGTGTTGAATAACAAAGGAGGTGCATTCTTATCAGGGAAAACAAACATATTGTTTGATGTGCATGCTTATGAAAACTGGCTCTTGGTAACTGATGCGCAAATTGGTGCCCGATTGCAGCAGTTATGGCAAAATAATATTCCTGTAATTTTTGGAGAAACAGCTCCTTTAAATGCCGGTGCACTTATGAATCCTAATAATTTCATTGACTCGGTATATAACAGGGGTCTTTCAATTTGCGCATGGGTATGAAAATATGACAGTTCCGATGCGGACGCACTGCTAACTACACAGGGTTTGCCAAATAACAACAATAATAACAACTGGGGAAGCCTATTTCAATCCCTGGCCTTGAAGGATAGAAACCCTTAGAAGCATGGCTTTTCTTTCTGAAAGGCAATGGCCTGATAAAAAATTCCAGTTTCTGACTTTTGTATTTCTAAACAATCTATGTGTCTATTGTTTAAGTAAAGAAATCAACAAGAAATTGATATATGTATAATTTTCTGGTAATTGGAGCATCTTCTGGCATTGCTTATACACTTGCATTGCAGTTGGCTGGATCGGGCAACAAAGTTTATGCAACTTATAATAAGAATAAATTTGAATCTGAAAACAAACTTATTGAATTTCACTTTTTAAATGTTCTGGATGAAAATATACCATTTGATTTTTTTCCTGACGTTATTAATGGAATAGTTTATTGTCCTGGCTCTATTAGCCTGTGCCCTTTCAACAGAATAAAACCGGAGGATTTTGAGAGTGATTACCAGTTGCAGGTTATTGGAGCTGTAAAAACTATACAAGCCGCGTTGCCAAAATTGAAAAATGCTGATAATGCCTCGGCGGTTTTGTTTTCAACAGTTGCAGAGAAAACCGGACTAAATTTTCATTCGCTGGTAGCCACCTCTAAGGGAGCTATTGAAGGCTTAACAAGAGCGCTGGCGGCAGAGTTTGCGCCTAAGATTCGCGTAAATTGTGTAGCCCCTTCGTTAATTGATACGCCATTGGCAGCATCACTGATCAATAACGACCAGAAGAGAGAAGCAAATGCCCAAAGGCACCCGCTGAAAAGATTTGGATTACCAAAAGATATTACCGACATCACGGAATTCCTTCTTTCCGAAAAATCTTCATGGATCATTGGGCAAACCTTTTCGGTCGATGGAGGCATGAGCAGTATTAAAATGTAAAAACTTTTTCAAGTTTACAGAAATGACTGATTTTTTAAATGCCCGTTGGGAAAATCTGATCATAGCCAATTATGCTGTCGATCCCGAAGTGTTGAAATCGTTTTTACCAAAAGGAGTTGAATTAGATTTTTATAAAGGCAGCACTTTTGTAAGCCTGATTGGTTTTATTTTCGGAAATACCAGAATATTTAAAATCCCCATCCCATTCTTTGGCACATTTGAAGAAATAAATCTACGTTTTTATGTAAGGAGGGGAATGATCATGAAATAAAACGGGGCGTTGTTTTCATCAATGAAACTATTCCATACAGGCCTGTGGCAGCTGTTGCGAATCTTCTGTACAAGGAGCATTATATTTCTATATCTACAAAGCATGAATGGAATATCAATGCAAAAAGCAAGCAGATAGAATACAGGTGAAGGTTGAATAAAGAATGGAACCATTTTAATGTGAATGCCCTTTCAGAGAAGGAATCAATCATACTTGCCAGCATGGAAGAATATATTTTCGAACATTATTACGAGTATACAAAAATCAATGAAGCTGTTTCCCAGAAATACCAGGTTTAGCATCCCAGCTGGAAAATAAATAAGGTGTTGCATTACGAAATCAATTCAGATTTTCAGCATATGTACGGAGATGTATTTTCCTTCTTAAATAAACAAAATCCTGACTATGTATTCCTGGCAGAAGGTACCCTGGTTTCGGGAAAATGGCAACGGGAAACTTTTTAAGTAAAAAAAATGATTATCCATGCAGGACTCAGAAAGAATTATCGAAATGGCGTGGGAAGACAGGACTCCATTTGAAGCTATCCGTATGCAATTTAACCTGAGCGGGGCTGGAGTAATAAAGCTAATGCGCAAAGAGCCTCGGCGAAGTAGTTTCAAATTATGGAGGAGAAGGGTAAACTGTGCCGTTAGCCAAAATCATTTAAGAATAAGAAACCCGGCATTTAACAGGTTTAGATCAGCAATGCAAAGGACAATTTTCTTAAATAAAATAAGCAACCGGTAAAAGACATCCACTTTAGATCCAATTATAAAAGTATTATTCAAGGAAATTGAACGAAATGATTAATCTTCAACTGGCACGGAAGAAATAAGCCTGGTATCATGGTCAAAGGAATAATATTCTAACCTGGCATATTTTGCAGATGATTTCCAAAATTTCAACCCTGGCATTCCAACTCATCAACTTATCAACCTGTTAACAATTCAGCCGGTTAAGCATACATTCATTCTCTTACCTTTGGAGCAATTATTAGATGCTTATGGTGAAGGAAATTAAAGATGCTGTTGAATTCATACAATCTAAATACAATGCCAGGCCTGACGTTGGAATTATTTTAGGCAGCGGCCTGGGGAGTTTTACAAAGGAAATAGAAAATGTATTCGAAATTGGTTACGCCAAAATTCCCCATTTTCCGGTGAGCACGGTGGATGGCCATAGTGGCAAGCTTATTTTTGGAAAAATTTCCGGGAAAGATGTGGTCGCCATGGCAGGTCGCTTTCATTATTATGAAGGATATACAACAAGAGAAGTTGTTTTCCCGATAAGAGTATTAAAATACCTGGGAATAAATACACTTTTATTAAGTAATGCGGCAGGCGGAACTAATACCACTTACCAGGTAGGAGATCTCATGATCATAAGGGATCATATCAGCATGCTTACCCTTAACCCTCTGCTTGGCAGGAATGAAGAAGATTTCGGGCCTCGATTCCCTGATATGAGTGAGCCTTATAAAAAATTTTTGATCGAAAAAGTTAAGAAAATTGCAAGGGAAAAGAATGTAGATGTGAAAGAAGGCGTCTATGTTGGTGTCACAGGCCCGTCTTTTGAAACAAGGTCAGAATACAAAATGCTGCATATGTTAGGTGGCGATGCTGTAGGCATGAGTACGGTGCAGGAAGTAATAGCCGCAGTTCACATGGGATTGCCTGTGTTTGGAATAAGTGTAATTACGGACATAGGTATCCGAAAAGAGAATAATGTCATCACCCACCAGGAAGTATTAAAGGCTGCTGCAGAAGCCGGACCAAAATTGAGCCTGCTATTTAAAGAACTAATAGCCCGGTTATAATAGCCTTTCTCCATGATTAAAAAAAATTGCTATAAATACCGATTTCATTTGATGAAGCCTTTAGTTCTTTTTGGCGCAATGGTAATCCTTGCAGAAATAACACAGGCGCAACTTCCGGGAGTGCTTAACAGGTTTCAGGGAAACCCGTCCAACAGCAATACTCAAGCACCTAACTCCAGAGGAAAATCCGCAAAAGGAGATTCACTTTCTTTTAAACACCGTGATGACCTTGCTGATTCAATTACGATTTCGTTCAGGTACCTGGACTCCTTGAAAAGTAATGTTCTTGATTCATCCATAAATGATTTCAATAAAATTTATACCGTTCCTGCTGATTACCTAACACTTGGCAATAATGGGACCGCATCTTACCCTGTTCTTTTTACGCCAATATTAAAAGCCGGCTGGGACCCGGGTTTTCATGCCTTTGACTTATATAAATACAACCTTGAAAATACACGGTTTTTTCAAACAACAAGACCTTTTACCCAACTCTCCTATTTATTGGCCTCAGGTAAGGAGCAGGTAATAAAAGTATTACAAACACAAAATATTAAACCTAATTGGAATGCAGGATTTGAATACAGGTTGATTTCTTCGCCAGGTATATTTCAGACACAAAATTCCAATGACAATAATTTTCGCTTTTTCAGCAACTACCAGGGGAAGAAAAAAAGATATGCTGCTTATTTTGTTCTCTTGGGAAACAAATTAAAAGTATCTGAAAACGGCGGCATTCAAAATGATTCCTTACTTTCCAACTCTGATTTTGCAGGCAAGCGATTTGCCATTCCTGTGAACCTTGGGGGCGATGTAGCACAGACATATAATGTATTTTCCACAACGGTAAATACCGGTAATTTCTACAGCAACTTTACTGCCTTTTTCAGACAGAGCTATGATTTCGGAATTAATGACTCCGTGATCATTAATGACACTACAAAAGAATATTTATTCTATCCGAAATTCAGGCTGCAGCACACTATAAATTACAGTACCTATTCTTATAAGTTCCAGGATACTTTGAGTGATCCTACCTATGCAAGAGGAGATTCAGCGATATTTAATAAGTGGTACAATATTTCCATTAACCCTGCTAACGGAATAAATTTCTGGCTTATGGATGCATGGAAATTTGTTTCCAATGATTTCGAAATAAAACAATTCCCCGAAACAAAAAACCTGGGCCAGTTTCTGGATGCAGGTGTAAGGCTTGAAAATTTTAGCGGTACTTTTTCATCTTCACCAAGGCCATTATACCTTATCCAGGTGTTTCCTACACCTCCGGTCAGCAAAAGTTTTTATAACATTATATTGCATGGAGAATACAGAAATAAAACAAGAAACAAGAAATGGGATGCATTGTTGAAAGGGGAATTTTATGCAGCCGGGCTCAATTCCGGTGACTACAGCACCTATGCCTCGCTTACCCGTTATATTGATCCCAAATGGGGAAACATACAGGTCTCTTTTCAAAATATAAACCGATCTCCTTCTTATATTTTTAATGGTATTTCTGCTTTTAACCTCGGAAATAACCAGGAATCCAAAAAGGAGAATATTACGGTGATTGACGCTTCAGCCACTAATCCACGATTTTCAATTACGGCAAGAAATATTTCTATAACCAATTATACCTATTTCAAAAATTATTACCAGGCTGATCAGTTCAATGGATTGGTAAACCTTACCCAGGTAACTGCCTCCACGAAAAATAAAATTATCAGGCACCTTAACCTTTACAGCGACTTTATCATTCAACAAACCACGGGAAATAATCCAATAAAAATTCCTCTGTTCTGGACACGGCAAAGACTTGCATTTGAAGGAAATTTTTTCAAGAATCTTTTTTTGAGTACCGGTTTGGATGTAAAATATAATACCCCTTACCTGGCTAATAATTACTCTCCTGTGATGGGAGCATTCTTTCCACAAAATACTACAACCATCAGTAATCTTCCTGAAGTAGATGTATATTTCAATTTCAGAATAAAGTCCTTTACAGGGATAATAAAAATTGAAAACTTAAATACTATTGATTTTGCTAACGGTTTTGGATTTTCCAATAATAGCTTTGCAGCACCGAATTATCCAACCCCCGGATTCATTTTCAGGTTTGGTATTCAGTGGGGTTTTATAAATTAATTCTCAATCTTAAAAAAGTGTGAATAATTGAATTCTGAATTTAAAATAAGGAGAATAATTGAGGATGATAATGGAAGAATAACAACAATTATTCGGGCTTCTTTAGAAGAATTTAGCGCAGCGAAACATATTACTGTTTACTATGATGAAAGTACGGATCGCCTGCATGAAGTTTTTAAAAAGAAGAAATCAGCATATTTTGTGGCTAAAGCAAACGGCGAGGATGTTGGCGGTGGTGGCATATTCCCAACAAAGGGCTTGGATCCCAAAACCTGCGAACTTGTTAAGATGTATGTTTCGCCGGCTGTTAGGGGAAAGGGATTAGGAAAATTATTATTGAACCGGTGCATTGAAGAAGCGAAAAATGCCGGCTACAAAATGATGTATATTGAAACTATGCCGGAACTTACTACCGCTATTGAAATGTATAAGAAAAACGGATTTACATTTATTCCGGGTTCATTAGGCAATAGTGGCCATTCCGGTTGTGGTGTATTTATGATAAGGGAATTATGAATCCTTCTCTATCAACAGCACTTCAGCTACCGGGCTAAACAAAAAGAGCTTGCCGGAACTTATTTCCTTACACAAATAACGCTTTCTCACTTTGTTTCCCTTGCTGTATATTTTTCCTCCTTTAACTTTGAACAGGCTACCAGATGAAAGTTCTTCAACAAAGAAAATGCCGGGTCTTTGAGGATCATATTTTTTCAGGATTCTTAATAAACCATCTTCCGCACAGGAACTGGCTGCCGGACTTTTGATACTTCTGATAAGCTCACCTTCTATATCATCAGGAAAGACTTTTATTCTGATAAAGCGTGCCAGGATTTCACCAAATTCATTTTTCCATTGCGCCCCGTGGGGAGGTATCCGTTTTCCATATTTTTCATATGCCAGCATGTGTCCTAACTCATGTAATAAAGTAATCAAAAATGCAAATTTATTCAGATTACCGTTTACACTAATCCGGTGATTTTTATGAATATGGCTCATTCTGTAATCACCTAAAACACTCTTTCGTTCTCTGCTAACCGTTAAGTGAACTTTGTATTCATTAAGATATAAGATAACGTCTTCAAACGTTCCATCCGGAAGGTAGTTACGCAACTGGTGTAAGGGAGATTCTTTTTTAGGCATCACTCTTATAACGGGCTGTTTTCATTAATTGTCTTACTTCAATCAGGGTATATATAATGTACAATCCGAGAGCTGTAAATAATGAAGGCTTATTTATTTTCCCATGCGTAATAAAAAGATAGGTAGCAAGTCCTATGATTACGATAAATATTTTCAGGATTAATGAAACATAAACACCCCGGATAAAAGTATTCATAGATTTTGATTGTAAAGCCTTCAATTGAATTAAAAAACCCCCAACTCCGAGCAGGAACAAGATCAGGTTAGCAATTAGCAGAAACCGTAAACCGAAACCAATACCCTGAAGGGGTTTCTTAAAAATGAACACAGAAGCATTAACTAACAGAAATAAAGCAAAGGCCAGTGTCCACTTTCGATATGCCTGATTCATTTTTTACCGGAGGTTTCTTTAAAAATATTTAAAATAATTCCCAAAATGATTAATAAGGGCAGCAGCCAAACCAATAAAGGGAAAGAAATATGCAGCCACTCATCCAATTTCAAACCCAAAAATACACCTATTCCTATGCTGACTAAAAATTGCATTGCAAGGCCGGCATATCGCATTAATTGTTTATTTCCTTCCTCGTTATTTTCCAATTGATTAAATTATAATTTTCGGCAGCTAATCCTTGCTTTTTTCTGTAACTTTCAGCGGTAACCTGGAGGTATCCCTTGGTAGAATGTTTCCCTTAAGCACATTTTCAATACTATTAATATATTGTTGTTTTAACATCAAATCATGCTCAAGAGAATCAGTCCTCACCTTTAGTATCTCAAATTCCCTGGCTTTTTGACCTTCGCCATAGCCAGGAATATAAAGTTTTAAAGGAGTGAATGCTATTAGAGCTACTGTAAGACCAACCAATAATATGAAAAGGGTACTTATCCCAATATACACACTCAATCTCGTCAATTTAAAAGTGACCACCTCGTCAAAGGTATCATCATTCATAATCACAAGCCTGTAACGGTTCCGCAATCTCTTTAACGATGTATTTTCGTCCGGAAGGGACATATTCTCTTTTTAGGTTGTTAAAAAATATTGGTCTGTTTCGATAAATGGCTTATTAGCTTAAAATAAACGTATTTTTAAAATATTTTTGCAAAATGGAAGTTTTATATGGAAACCAATTACTTTTCCATTTTTTTACCGCTATAAAAATTGTTAATATTCATGAAATCCCGGATTTTAAAGGTCCTGCCGGTTTTTTTATTTTGCCTGTCCCTGCTGCCGGAAGTTCATGCCCAATTGGGTAAAATAACCTTCGACCTGGATAAGGATAAGCCCGATAAATTCAAAGATAAAACCCTGAAATCTGAAAAGACAGGCGAAAAGAAATTTACGGTGCCCAGAAGATTTATTCAGAATACAGTTTCTCATTATAACTATTACTTTAATGCAAATAATAAAATAAACCAGGTCATAGAAAGAGCACGCCTTGGCAATCGCAATAATTATACAAAACTACTTCCTTTTTATAGTTATTCTCTTGAAAATACAGCCAACCAAAAAAGGGACCTTGATTCAGTAATTTACAAAGCAACCGCTGGTATTTTAATTCATGACTTGCGCAGCAACTGGGTTGATAACTTATACCTCCTCATTGGGGAAGCGTATTACTTCAGAAAAACATTTGACTCAGCTTCGATGACTTTTCAATTCATCAACTATAATTTGTTCCCGCGAAAGAAAAAAGACGAGGATGACCAACTGATAGTAGGCTCCAATGAAAATGAAATAAATAAATCGGTAAGCATTGCGAGTAAGGAAGACCGTAATCTTATTGATAAGGCATTTACCCGTCCACCCAGCAGGAATGACGCACTGATTTGGCAAATCCGCACATTAATAGATATGGGGGAATGGGGAGATGCCGCAGGCCTTATCAATACCTTGCAAAACGATCCCTACTTTCCCGAACGCCTGAAACCATCACTGGAAGAGATGAGAGCCTATTGGTTCTATAATCAACAGATGTACGATAGCACTTTAGTTCATCTGGTAAATTCCTTGCCAACTTCCATAGATATAGAGGACCAGGCCAGGCGGGAATTCTTGATTGCTCAGCTTTATGAATTGACAAACGACCAGGCGCTAGCCTCTGTTTTTTATGACAGGGCAATGAAACATACTACTGATCCTTTGATGGATATTTATGCGAATCTGAACAAGGCAAAAATGTTGAAAAGCAGAAATCCTGCTGAAATTGATAAAAGCATTGCTACGTTGCTTCGCATGTCAAGAAAGGATAAGTTTGAGGCTTACCGAGATATAATTTATTTTTCTGCAGCCCAGTTGGCTATGATAAAGCCAGATACTACGTCCGCTATTTCATTTTTTAGATCAAGTACCAAATACAACCAGGAAAATATACCAATAAAAAATAAAGCCTTTCTTACGCTCGCAGAAATAAGTTATAAGCGAAAAAAATATACGGATGCTTATAATAATTATGACAGCATTCAGGGTGGTGATACTTCCCTCGGCGATATGGCCCAAATTATTCAAAGAAAAAAAGCATTGGCGGCCATTGTTGGTCAAATCAACATTATTAACAGGGAAGACAGCCTGCAAACAATAGCAGGCATGTCGCAGGCAGAAAGGGATGATTTTATTAAAAAACTATCTAAAAGGTTGATAAAGGATAAAGGGATAAAAGAAGAAGATTCTGTTTATGCAACCCAATCTAATAATTTCTTCAAAAACCAAAATGCCTCGGGAGGGCTCTACGGGAATGCGGGCGCCAGTGGCTCCTGGTATTTTTACGACAACGCCATGAAAGGTAATGGCTATAATGAGTTTAAACAAAACTGGGGAAGACGACAGAATACTGACAGCTGGCGAAGAGCATCGGCTAACAATAGCGTAGCTTCAACTAGGCCATCCGCCAGTACAGATAGTAGCGGAAATCTTTCTTCTCCTGATCAAAATGCGGACCCGCTTATTTCCGGTGCGGCTACGCCGGTTAACATACCTGTTCAGAAAGATTTGTCTGAAAAAGGGTTGCTGGCAAATGTTCCTTTGACCAAGGCGAATATGGATATTTCTAATTCCAGATTATCGAAATCATTATTCCAACTGGGAAAGGACTATCAGAATCTTCTTGAAGATTATCAGGCCGCTATTGAGGCTTATGAGCATTCATTAAGCCGTTTTCCGGATAGCTTGTATGCTGGTGAATTATATCTGAATCTATCCTATTGCTACAGAAAATTAGGGGATTTGGATAAAGCTGATTATTATAAAGATTTGTTGGTACGAAAGTTTGCCAAAAGCAAGTTTACCCAATTAGCGCTCCATCCGGAGGCAATGGATCCCAGTAAAAAAGATACCGCAGCCACTGCGAGATATGAAGATATTTATAACCTTTTTATAGAAGGCAATTTTCAGAAGGCAGTTGATGAAAAAAAGATTGCCGACAGCACCTATGGCCCAAATTATTGGAGCCCGCAATTGCTGTATATTGAATCGGTGTATTATATCAAAAAAATAGAAGACAGTACGGCCATTAAGGTTCTAAATGAAATTATTACCCTGTATCCAAAATCGCCTTTAAAATCCAAAGCAGTTACCATGATGGATGTCCTCAAAAGACGAAAGTCTATCGAAAATTATTTAACTAATCTTAAAGTAGTAAGAGAAAAAGAAGATACTCAATTAGTGGTATATGATGATCCAACAATTATAAGGAGAATATCAACTGATTCTGTAAAAAAAATATTAGTTAGAAATGATTCTAACTTAATAAGTCCTGTGCTGAAAAAGATTGAGCCATTAATAAAACCGGTACCGGTTGTTACTAGCGGCGCTTTCAGTTTCGATTCTTATGAACCCCAGTTCGTGATGGTAATTCTCACTAAAGTGGATCCGGTTTATACAAGTGAGGCTAAAAATGCATTCACAAGGTATAACAGGGAAAATTTTTATGCTCAAAATATTGAAATAACCAGGGACACACTTGACAGTGTCAGGACTTTATTAATTTTTGCTCCTTTTGATAATGCAGATGCTGCATTGAAATACATGAACAGATTGAAAAGAGATGCTCCTGCTGAAATATCATGGCTGCCTGCAAATAAGTATTCATTTTATATAATTTCAAATCCAAACCTTGCATTGCTTAAAGAAAACAAAAACCTGCAAGGGTACCTCGATCTTTTAAATAAAAAATACCCGGGTAAGTTTTAATTTTATAGAATATTCAATCCTTCCCGTACAAAGAAAATAAAATGGCAAATTATAAAAGCGGAAAAGACAAAAAAAGTCAAATTAAACCAGCAGTAAAGATCTTATGGAAGATATTTTTAGGAGGGTTAGCTTTTGGAATTGTTGTGTTTGCTGCAGCTTACTTTGGTGTATTTGGAAAACTACCTTCATTACGCGAACTGGAAAATCCGCAGGCAGATCTGGCCACCGAAATTTATGCCAATGATGGCACCACCCTTATGGGAAAAATTTATGCTGAAAACCGCAGCTCGGCTGACTTCAATGATATTTCCAAACATGTAATTGATGCCCTGGTCTCAACAGAAGACATTCGGTTTTATGACCATTCTGGGATAGATGCTATTGCTATTGGAAGAGCAATTAAAGGATTGGGCTCAGAAGGAGGAGGCAGCACCATCACCCAACAACTCGCGAAAAATATGTTAGGACAAGGCGGTGGATGGGTTGGAAAAAGAATTTTGGACAAACTTAAAGAATGGATTGTTGCACTGAAACTTGAAAAGAATTTTACCAAACAGGAAATCCTGGCGTTGTACCTCAATAGAGTCTCCTGGTTAAATGTTTATGGGATCAAGAATGTATCACTGGTCTATTTTCAAAAAGAACCATCGCAACTCACAACTGATGAAGCAGCATTATTAGTAGGTATGCTGAGCGGGCCCGGCCAGTATGATCCTGTAAGGCATCCCCAGGCAGCACAGGACCGGAGAAATTTGGTTCTGGACAGAATGGTAACAAATAACGATCTTTCTGCTTCAGAAGCAGCGATTCTAAAGAAAAAACCTTTAGGAATAAAATATAAAAGGCTGGATGAAAATCTGGGGATAGCCCCCTACTTCCGTTCTATGCTTGCGAAAAAATTAGCGGACTGGTGCAAAAACCATACAGACCCAACAACTGGGAAGAATTACGACCAGTATCGTGATGGATTAAAAATATACACAACCATTGACCCCAAAATGCAGTTATTTGCTGAAGAGGCCGTGGTGAAGCATATGGCTAATATGCAGATTAAATTCAATAAACAATTACCAAAGAATATATGGAAAGGCCATGAAGATATACTGAACAGGGCCATGAAAGAAAGTGACCGGTGGAAATTTATGAAAAGCGACGGTGTAAGTGATGAGAAAATTCTGAAGTCGTTTAATGTGCCGGTTAAAATGAAAATTTTTGCCTGGAATTCAAAGCGTGAAACTGATACCGTTATGACTCCATTGGATTCCATCAAATACCTGAAGCAAATGATGCAGACAGCATTTGCCGTAATGGACCCCTCAACAGGCGAAGTGAAAGCCTGGGTTGGCGGGATAGATTTTAAATGGTTCAAGTATGATCATGTTACTGCCAACAGGCAAGTGGGATCCACCTTTAAGCCATTATTGTACACCCTTGCCCTTACTGATGCAGGCCTTACCCCCGACAGCTATATCGGAGGCAAGGCTATTACGCTTTCAAACAAAACAATTCAGGCGGATAAATCTATTGCGGGAACCGGAGGTACTATGGCCTATTGCCTGGCAAAATCATTAAATTCTGCCGCATGGGATCTCATGAGTATGATAGGGCCAAAAAAGACAGCTGAATTCGCACACCTTTGCGGAATAAAAAGCAATATCCCCATTGTACCTTCTATAGCACTCGGCGCTGCAGATATCCAGCTTATTGAAATGCTGAGGGCTTATACGATGTTTCCAAACCGAGGATTTAATTCAGAGCCAATATTTATTACAAGAATAGAAGATAAGAATGGAAATGTTCTGCAATCATTCGAAACAGAAACAAAACAGGTAATAAGTGAGGCTGATTCCTATGCGATGTATAAAATGATGCAGGGAGTAGTAGATTTTGGAACCGGCGGATCTATGCGCTGGAAATATGGCATAGAAAGTGAAATGGGGGGTAAGACTGGCACTACAAATGATAATACTGATGGTTGGTTTATTGGGTATACTCCTCAGATTCTTGCCGGTGGATGGGTCGGTTGCGACGATCCATTTCTACACTTACGCAATGGATGGACAAACGGGGGTAACGATATGGCTATGCCTGAGTGGGCTTATTTTATGCAAAATGTGTACGAATATAAAAAACTGGGCATCGATCCAAAAGCGCAATTTCAAATTCCTGCTGAATTAAATAATAATCCAATTTATGCAGATCAGAATTTTGAAGCAATTGTTAAAAAGGGGCAGGGAAGTGATTATAACCAGGGTAACGGAGATGCTGGAGATTATGAAAATGATAATCAAACAAATGTTCCTGTAGAATCCGAATTTACCAAAGATAAGGCAAGTGATTACAATACCAACAATGGTGAAAAGAAAAATTTAAATCCCTCTGAATCAGCTGGCGATTCTAAAAAGGATTCATTAAAGGCACATCCTAAAAAACCTGAGGAAAAGAAGCCGGCTATTAATGTAAAAAAAGAGACTGATTACTAATACAAAATTCTTGAAATCAACATTCCTTAAATCCGTAATTATTCTGCTCCTGGTTGCTGCATCCATTAATTTGCTTTTTGCATGGGGCGCCTGGGGTCATAAACATATTAATCGCGCAGCCGTTTTTGCGTTGCCAGAAAGAATGCGAATTTTTTATTATAACCATATTGATTTTATTACGGAAGGTTCAGTAGTTCCGGATTTAAGAAGAGGACTTTTAAATGACAAAAATGAAGGCCCAAGGCATTATGTCGATATTCAGGATTTTGGTGAAATGCCCTTATCAGACTTTCCAAAAACTACCAAAGAGGCCTATTTGAAATATGACTCCGCTTTCCTCAATAGGACAGGGTACCTGCCGTGGTATATTGAAAACCTCACTGAAAAGCTTACCCAGGCTTTTAAAAAAAGGAATAAATCTGAAATATTGTTTCTTTCTGCAGAACTTGGACATTATGTGGCAGATGCTCATATGCCTTTGCATACCTCCTCGAATTATAACGGGCAATTTACTAATCAAAAAGGAGTTCATGCTCTGTGGGAATCTCAAATTCCTGAATTATTTGGAAAACAATATAATTTCAAAACAGAAGATGCGCATTATATTTTAGATATACCTGGACAAACCTGGAAGATTATTATACAATCTCATTCATTGGAAGATAGCCTGCTGGCAGCCGAAAAAAGTACTAGGAAAATGTTTACAAAGGAAACTATGTATAAAAAAGATTCATTGGGCAACCTGGTACTATCATATAACCAACCCGTATTCTCGGATGAATATGCAAAAGAATTTAATATCGCTATGCACGGTATGGTTGAAAATCAATTACGTCTTTCAATTCAGAACGTTTCCGATTTTTGGTTTACTGCCTGGGTGAATGGCGGAAGCCCAAACCTTATTTCCCTCGACGATCAACATCTTACCCGTCAAAACCAGAGAAATTATAAAAGGGAGTTTAAAGATTTTAATAAGGGCAGATTATTGAATCTTTCTGCAGAGAAAGAGTAATCTAACGAAATCAGCAGTGAGGATCTCTTCGATATAACCTTACAGAAATAACAACCTTAGGAAATAGTTTCCTTTCCTGTGCAATAATCCTTTCTCACAGAAGAGCATAGATTTTCCTGGCAGTAGCATATTCCCCAATTAAAACAGAATAAATTTACAGGTACTTCAGCGGGTTTCTTCTTGATCGCTGTATATAATTCTTAATGTTCATCCAAAATGCGAAGAACAAATAAAATATTATTGGTGAGCCCAGGGTTAAAAAGGAGATATAAATAAAATATTTTCTGATAACAGAGGTAGCTATACCCATTCTTTCACCAATGGCAGTGCAAACACCAAATACCTTCCATTCTATAAAATGTT
>ODAK010001218.1_pt1 | contig 28703 bp, 25 predicted proteins | sample 1539591 | NCBI WGS metagenome assembly ODAK01 (sample SAMEA3539303, study PRJEB22396) | soil metagenome | biome: tundra; feature: field; material: soil | place: USA | collected 2010-05 | depth 0.15 m
GGAACGGAACCCTCGGCGGTCCGGTCAGCATCGCCAATGGCGGCCATCTGGTCGGTGTCGAGGGCCAGACCCTGACCATGGGGCCCCTGACGCTGAATCCAACGTCGAACCTCGACGTGTCCCTGGGGGCGCCCGGTACGATCCAACTGTTCCAGGTCAACGGCGCGCTAACCCTCGATGGCAATCTGAACATCACCGACGCAGGTGGCTTCGGGGCCGGGACCTATCGGATCATCGACTATACCGGCGCGCTGACAGACAACGGCCTGAGCATCGGGACCGCGCCGGCGGGCAATCTGACGGTGCAGACCTCGGTGGCCAATCAGGTCAACCTGGTCTTCACCACCGCCAGCTCCGGCCCGCTGCAGTTCTGGAACGGCTCGACCCTGACCCCGACGGGAACGGTGGCGGGCGGCAATGGAACCTGGAAGATCGGGCCGACCAACTGGACCGACGCGGCCGGCGACACGTCCGGGACCTGGACCACCGGCTTCGCCATCTTCCAGGGCGCACCGGGGACGGTGACCATCGACAACAGCGGCGGCGCCATTGCCGCCACCGGGCTGCAGTTCGCGGTCAGCGGCTACACCGTCACCGGCGGCAACCTCACCCTCAGTGGGGCTGCGCCCACCATCCGCGTCGGCGACGGCACGGCGGCAGGCGCCGGCGACACCGCGACCATCAGCGCGCCGATCGCGGGGACCAACGGTCTGATCAAGACCGACCTCGGCACGCTGGTGCTGACGGGCGCGAGCAGCCTGTCGGGCGGCAGCACCGTCGCGGCCGGGCGGTTGGCTGTGGAGGGTTCGCTCGCCAACTCCGCCGTCACGGTCGCCAGCGGGGCCACCCTCGGCGGCAACGGCGTTGTCGGCGGCGTGGTCGCCCAGGCCGGCGCGATCGTGGCGCCGGGCGATTCCATCGGCGCGCTTAGCGTCAGCGGGAACTATTCCCAGGCCGCCGGCTCGATCTACCAGGTCGAACTGGACGCGGCCGGCCATGCCGACCGGATCAATGTCTCGGGCGCGGCGAGCCTGGCCAGCGGCGCGGTGCTGGATGTGATCAAGACCGACGCAGCGCCTTACGTGTTCGGGACCCGCTACACCGTGCTGAGCGCCGCCGGAGGCGTGACGGGGACCTATACGCTCACCGGCGACACCATCCCGGTGACCCCGTTTATCGGCCTGGTCGCCAACTATGACGCCAATGACGTCTATCTCGACGTCGCCAAGATCCGCACCTTCGCCTCGGCCGGGGCGACGCCGAACGAGATCGCCGCCGGCCGCGCCGCCGACGACCTGCCGCTGGCCAATACCGTGGCCAACGTCCTGGCCAACTTGCCGACAATCGGCGCCGCCCAGGCCGCCTTCAACCAGGTCTCCGGCGAGATCCACGCCAGCGTGCGCGGCGCCATGATCGAGGACGGCCGCACCCTCCGCGACGGGGTGATCGACCATCTGATCACGCTGGCCGATGGCGATCCGGGCGTCTGGGGCGAGGCGGTGACCGGTTCGCGCCGGCTGAACGGCGACGGCAACGCCGCGAGCGCCAGCGGCTCGGATACGACCCTGATGGCCGGCCTCGACAACGCCTTCGGCCCGGTGATCCTGGGCGTGGTCGGCGGCTACGAGACCGGCGGCCTCGGCGTCGATGCGCGCGCCAGCAGCGCCAATCTGCAGGGCTGGCATGTCGCGGCCTACGGCCAGGCGGATCTGGGCAAGGGATGGGGATTGCGCGGCGTGGGCGGCTATAGCGGATGGACCGCCGACGTCAGCCGCATGATCAGCCTGCCGGGACTGTCCAATCGATTGAGCAGCCGCGACAGCGTCGGCGAAGGCCAGGCCTATGCCGAACTCGGCTGGACCGCGCATCTGGGCATGACGCGGGTGCAGCCCTTCATCGGCGCCGGCTGGAGCTGGCTGCAGGGGTCCAGCTTCGCCGAACGCGGCGGCGCGGCGGCCTTGAACGGCCATGGCCTGGCGCTGGATGTCGGGTCGGGCAAGGCCGGCGTGCGTCTCGATGCCGATTGGCGCAGCGGCGGGGTGACCATCCGCCCGCACGCGACCCTGGCCTGGGAGCTGGGCTTTGACGGCCGGCTGCCGCTGGTGGATGTGGGCTTCCCGGACTCAGGCTCCGGCGCGGCCTATGCGGTCAGCGGGCCGGCCCTGTCGCGCAACCGCGCCGACGTCGATCTCGGCGTCGATCTCACCAAGGGCGGCTTCACCCTCGGCGCCGGCTTCATCGGCCAATATGCCGACCGCGCGAGCCAAGAGGGCTTCAACGCCCACGTGGACTGGAACTTCTAAGCCGGCAATAGGTCCCTCAAATCTTCGGCCAGGGCCTCGGCTGAGAGCAACCCCGCACCCTTAAGGTCAGGGCGCGTTCACGCGGCGCCGCGCACCTCGTCCGCGCCTGGAAACACGCGGGCATAGATGTCTTCGGCGTTCCGGTAGCACTCGCAGGAGCTGCGCTCCATCCCGGCGCGATCCAGCACGGTGATGAGCCCGCGGCGATATTCGATCAGTCCCTGACGCTGCAGCCCCTGGGCCGCGGTAGTCACGCGGGTGCGTTGGACGCCGAGCATCATGCCAAGGAATTCATGGGTCAGGGGCAGCACCTTGTCCCCCACCCGATCCTCGCAGGTGAGCAGCCAGCGGCACAGGCGCGCCTCAATGGGATGCAGCGTGTTACAGGCTGCCGACCGATGCAGCTGCGTCTCGGTGACCTGGGCGTAGCGGATCACCATATCGAGGATGGACGGATGGTCGCGGGCGGCGGCGCGCAAAGGCTGGGCGTCGATCCTGAGCGCGGCGCCGGCGATCTGCACAAGGCCACGCGAGTCCCAGATGGGATCCCCGAACACAGCCAGCAGCCCGACGGCGCCTTCGCAGCCGACGGTCAGGCTTTCGACCCCGCGATCGTCCGCCATGAGGGTGACGATGGAAACCACCCCGCTGCTCGGAAAATAGACGTGCTCTATCGGCTCGCCCGGCTCGGCGACGACGCGGCCAACGCTAAGGGCGATTTCACGGATATGCGGAGATAGCGCGGCCAGGGCCGGCTCGCCGAAAGACGCCAGAAGACGATTTCGAATATCCATATCGGCCTATTTGCCGCGCTACTTCAGAGTCTTCTGGCACGTAACAAGACTCTGCGGTGTCGAATAGCGATAACCAGCGCGATTATATTTAAAGATAGCGACAATGTCAGCTAAAGCAAGATGCTGTATGTCTCATAAATACATAGTCCGTATTTTGCGGACATTCGAGCGCGTGATCTCGAAGGCTTCGCTAGAGCAGGCGCTCGCCAGCGAAGGCTGGCTCAGAAGACGCGCCGGCGGGAACGGTGATCTCGAAGGTCGCGCCCGGATGACGGCGCACGACCAGCTTGCCGTGGACCTGGCCGACCAGCGAGCTGACCAGCGTCATGCCGAGCCCGCCCGCGCCCATCTTCGCCGGCTCAGGCAGACCGCGACCGCCGTCGCCGACGCTCAGCCGGAATTGATCGCGTTCCCGGTGGAAACGCACTGAAACCAGACCGGTCTCGGGCGGCGGATAGGCGTACTTGACCGCATTCGTGACCAGCTCATTGACCGCCATTCCCAGCGGGATGACCATGTCGATCGGCAGATCCGCAGCCTCGGCCTCGACGTTCAGGGTGATACGGCCGTCCGCTATCAGCGAGCGGGAAAGGCTGGCGCACAGGTCCTTCAGATAGGTCCCGAAGTCGATGTCATCGTTGCGCGAGCCGCGATAGAGCGCCTGGTGCACCTGAGCGATGCTCTGAACGCGATCGACCGCCTTGGTCAGTTGGTCGCGCACCGCGGGCTCCGCGCCGCGCGCCTGCATCTGCAGCATGCCGGCCACCAGGGCGAGGTTGTTTTTCACCCGATGGTTCAGCTCCTCGAACATCTCGGCCTGGCGCGCCACTGCGGCCTTGCGATCGGTGATGTCGAAGAAGAACTGGGCCATGCGCGACTCGGAAATCCGGCTGACGCGGATTTCGTAGGCGCGGCCGCCGGCCGGCGCCTGAAACTCGAAGCTCTCGGGCGCGCCGCCGCGCAGAACCCGTTCGCAGAGCGCTAGCCAACCGCGCGCGCGGCCCGGCAAGCCGCTGAATTTGGAACCCGCTATCTCGGGCCCGACCCCAAGCATGCGCAGCAGGGCCGGGTTTATCTCCAGGATACGGTAGTCGACCAGCCGGCCCTCGTCGCTCCAGATCGCCTCGCACAGCGCGAAGCCCTCGGACATGGTCTCGAACAGGCTGTCATACTGGAGATTGCGCTCGACCAGGGCGCCGCGGCTGTCCTGCAGGCGCCGCACCAGACGCTGCAGATAGTCCGCGGCAAACACGACCGCCGCACTCGAAAGGACATAGACCAGCAGACCGAGCGGCGCCGCGACCCGCAGCCGCGGCTCTTGAGCGATGGGGGCGAGGAAGAAAAACCAGGCCGCGGCGCCCCCGAGCACCAGGGCGAAGACCCCGAACCGCCAGCCGCAAAGGACCGTGGCGGCCAGCACGGCCAGGTAGTAGCCCGCGAACGGCGTGACCGTCGGCGAGATCACGCCCAGGCCCATGCGAAGCAAGGTCACGGCGGCGACCAGGGCGACGGTCAGGGCGAAGCGGGCCAGTATCCCTTGCACGGGATAGGCGCTGAGGTTCAACGACGGATCGACCTTGGATCTGGTCAACTTTAGTTCCGGCCCAGCTTGAAATGTCTTTGCGCGCAAAGAAAGACCGTACGCAGAAGTGAAAGCAACAAATCGCGCCGGCCTGCGGCGGTATGTCCACGCGAATACCCGGTCTGTATTGGACGCCGTCAGTCAGCCTCAGACCTGGCCTGGCTTGGCCGTAGCTTGCGCCAGCGTCGCCGAGGACGCTCAACGGAAGGTTTGACTTTTCCACGCCCTGCCGCATCGAATTCGGCTTGCCGTCCAAGGAGGCCGCAATGACCCCGTCTTCCCATCCGCAGATCTGGCTGGCCGCCGGCGTGCGGACGCCCTTCGCCAAGATCGACGGGCCGCTGGCCAGCCTCGATGCCATCGCCCTGTCGGTTCCGCTCGCCGAATACATGGTCGGCCTGCTGGACGGCGCCTTGCCCGATCTCGCGGTCTGGGGCGCTGTCGTGCCCAACCTCACCTGGAGCAATATCGCCCGCGAGGTGCTGATGGACGCGGGCGTCGGCGCGACGGTTCCGGCCTTCGCCACCGTCATGGCCTGTTCCACCAGCATGGTCGCAGCCTTCGAGGCGGTGGGGATGCTCGACGGCCGCGGATGCGATCTGGCCCTGGTCGGAGGGGTCGACAGCCTGAGCCGCATCCAGATCGGCCTCAGCCCTTCCCTGTCCGACTGGGTGCGCAAGTTCCAGCTGGCCCGCTCGCTCGGCGACCGCATCGCCCATTTCGCCGATTTGAAGCTGGGCGACCTGCAGCTCTATGTGCCGGGCGTGATCAACCGCACGACCGGCCTGAGCATGGGCGAGCACACCGAGATCACCGCGAAAGAATGGGGCATCGGCCGCGCCGAACAGGACGCCATGGCCTTGCAGAGCCACCAGCGCGCCGTCGCCGCCTGGGATGCCGGCTTTTTCGACGACCTCGTCCTGCCGGTGGGCGATTTCGACCGCGACACCATCCCGCGCCGCGACACCTCGCTGGAAAAGCTGGCGCGCCTGCCGCCGGCCTTCGACAAGACCAGCGGCCACGGCACCCTGACCGCCGGCTCGTCGACCCCGCTGACCGATGGCGCGGCCAGCCTCTGGGTCGCCACCGAGGCCGGGCTGACCAGGCTGCCGGCCGCGACGCCGCGGGTGAAGCTGATCGACTATGCGGTGGCCGCGGTGGATTTCCGCGTCGAGGGCCTGCTGATGGCGCCGGCATTCGCCATCCCCAAGATTTTGGCGCGCCAGGGATTGCGCTACGACGACATCGCCCTTTGGGAGATCCACGAGGCCTTTTCCGCCCAGGTGCTGTTCCACATGAAGGCGCTGGAAGACCCGGTCTTCCTGAAGGAGCGGGCCGGGGTCGAGCCGAATTTCGGCCCCTTTCCGCGTGACCGGATCAATCCGAACGGCGGGAGCGTCGCCCTTGGCCATCCCTTTGGAGCCACCGGCGCGCGCATCCTCAGCCAGGCGATCAAGGAGCTGGCGGCCATGCCATCGGGCGCCCGCGCCATCGTCAGCATCTGCGCCGACGGCGGCCAGGGCAGCGTGGCCCTCCTACAGGCGGCCTGAACGAGACGCCGCTTGCCAAACAAGCTTCGGGGGATTTCCATGGGCGGACACGCCGATTTGGACGCGTGGGAGACAAAGATGCCCGACGGAACCGCCGACGTATTGAAGGACAGGCGCGAAGCCGCCCGCAAGGCCGCCTACGATCAGCCGCTGGAAACCTTCAACCCGGCCCGCGCCGCCTTCTTTCGCGACGATGTCATGTGGCCCTATTTCGAGCGGCTGCGGAAGGAATCGCCGGTGCATTTCACGCCGGATTCCAACTACGGGGCCTTCTGGTCGATCACCAAATACAACGACATCATGGCGGTGGATTCCAACCACCAGGTCTTCTCCTCCGCCAGCGGCATCGCCCTGCCGTCAAAGGAGGCGCAGCAGTACAGCGAGGGGCGGCGCTCGGCCTCGAACTTCATCTCGATGGATCCGCCCAAGCACGACGTACAGCGCAAGACGGTGAGCCCGGCGCTGGCGCCCTCGGCGCTGGCCAACCTGGCCCCGCTGATTCGCGAGCGCGCCGGGCTGATCCTCGACTCGCTGCCGATCGGCGAGCCGTTCGACTGGGTGGATCTGGTTTCGAAAGAGCTGACCACCATGACGCTGGCCACCCTGTTCGACTTCCCCTTCGATGAGCGGCGCAAGCTGACCCACTGGTCCGACACCATGACCACGGCGACGGGGTTCGGGCCCGTGGCCACGGCGGAAGAGCGCCGGGCGACCATGGACGAGTGCTTCGCCTATTTCACCAAACTCTGGAACGAGCGGGTCAATGCCCCGCCGGCCGGCGACCTCATCTCCATGCTGGCCCACGGCGCCGACACCCGCGACATGTCGGAGGCGGAGTTCCACGCCAATGTCACCCTGCTGATCATCGGCGGCAACGACACCACCCGGAACACCATCTCCGGTTCGGTCTACGCCCTCAACCAGAATCCGGATCAATATGACAAGCTGCGCGCCGACCTTTCGCTGATCCCCTCGATGGTGTCGGAGACCATCCGCTGGCAGACGCCGCTGGCGCACATGTCGCGCACCGCGCTGGAAGACATCGAGTTCAGGGGCAAGCTGATCAAGAAGGGCGAGCGGGTGGTCATGTGGTACATCTCGGGCAACCGCGACGAGGAGGTGATCGAGAACCCGAACGCCTACATCATCGACCGTCCCAGGCCGCGCCAGCACCTTTCGTTCGGCTTCGGCATCCACCGCTGCGTCGGCAACCGCCTGGCCGAGCTGCAGCTGACCATCATCTGGGAAGAGATCATGAAACGCTTCCCGGAAATCCGCCTGCTGGAAGAGCCGAAGCGGAGCTATTCGATCTTCGTGAAGGGCTACGAGGACATGCAGGTCCTGATCCCGTCACGCCTGTGAGCGCGGCTAGAGCGGGTTGAGGAAAAAGTGTGAAGCGGTTTTCCGCCAACCCGCTCAAGACCTAATGCCCGGCCAGCGGCCAGACCAGGGCGATCAGCGGCGCGCCGAGCACGATGACCAGGATCGATAGGGGCAGGCCCAGCCTGGCGTAGTCACCGAACCTGTAGCCTCCGGGCCCCATGACCAGGGTGTTGCACTGGTGGCCGATGGGGGTGAGGAAGTCGCAGCCGGCCCCGGTCGCCACCGCCATCAGGAAGGCGTCGGGCTGCAGGTGCAGCTGGCGCGCCAGGGCGACGCCGATAGGCCCCAGCACCAGCACCGTCGGCGCATTGTGCAGGAATGGCGCGCAGGCCATGGCGGTGACCATCAGGATTGCCAGGGTGAGCAAGGCCGGCGCGCTGTGCAGGGCGCCCGCCAGGCCGCCGGCGATCAGGCCGGTGGCGCCGGTGGACTGCACCGCCTCGCTGAGGGGGGTCAGCGCGCCGATCAGGATCAGCACCTGGCCCTCGAGCGATCCATAGGCCTCGCGCATCGGCAGGCTCCCGGTCGCCACCATGAGGATGGCGGCGCCGAAAAAGGCCGGGGCGATCGGCGCGATCTTGAAAGCGATCAGGATCATCGCCGCCGCCAGGATCAGGATCGGCACAAAACGCCGCCGCGCGCCGTCCACCTGCACCGGGCGTTCGATGAGCGGCAGCACGCCCAGGGATTGCAGGGCGCCGGGCAGCGCCTTTTCGCCGGCCTGCAGGATCAGGACGTCGCCGGGGCGCAGGGTCACATTGCGGAGCTGCTCGGAAATCCTGGCGCCGCTGCGGCTGACCGCCAGCAGGCTGACCCCGAACTGCTCCTGCAATTGCAGCCGCGCCGCCGAACGCCCGACCAGCACCGACTCCCGCTGCACCACCGCCTCGATCGAGCGCAGCTCCTCGCGCGCCTCGTCCTTTTCGACCTCTTTGCCGGCGCGCTCGTGCATCAGGGGCGTGCGAGAGAAGACCGCGTTCAGGCTCTCCTGCGAACCTTCCAGCACCAGGGTGTCGCCCGGCTTCAGCTTGTGGTTCGCCCGCGGCGACTCAGACCGTTTGTCGTCGCGGACAATCGCTCTGGCCTTGACCCCATCTTCGGCCAGCTTCAGCGCCCCGAGGTCGCCCAGCTCGGTTGGCCAGGTTTCCGGCAGGGTGGCCTCGGTGACGTAGGGGGCGCTGACCGCGTCGCCCATGTCGGGGGTCCCCTGCCGGTCCCGGGGCAGAAGCCGCCAGGCGAAGCTGACGAAGATCAGGCCAATGGCGGTCAGCACCAGCCCCACCGGCGCGAAGTCGAACATCTGGAAAGGTTTGCCCAGGGTGTCCTCGCGCACCTGGCTGACGATGATGTTGGTCGAGGTGCCGACCAGGGTGACCAGCCCGCCCAGGAGCGACATGAAGGACATCGGCATCAGGATGGACGAGCGCGAGGTCTTGGTGGTGCGGGTCAGCCGGATCGCCACCGGCATCAGGATGGCCAGCGCCCCGACGTTCTTGGTGAACATGGAGAGCACCGCCGTCGAGCCGGCCATGACCGGGACCTGGGTCGCCGAGGTCTTCAGCCGCGAGAGCACGGGCTGCAGCAGTTGTTCGATAACGCCAGAGCGCGCGACGGCGGCGCTGATCACCAGGGCGCTGGCGATGATCACCACCACGTCGCTGGTGAAGCCGCTGAAGACCCGCTTGACCGGAACCACGCCGACACTGACCCCGGCGAGCAGGGCGATCAGCGCCACGACGTCGTAGCGGAACCGCCCCCAGGCGAACATGACGACCGCGCCGCCGACGATGGAAAAGGCAAGCACCTGCGGTAAGGTCATGGGCTCTCCGGCAAAGCTTGACCCTGCTAGAAGCCGCCGCGCGAGTGAGGGTTCCGGTTAGGAGGCCGCCTTCAGCCGCCTAGTCCTTGCATTGCAGCAGGCGCGAGAAGGTCCACTGGCTGTCGCCGACGAGGGAATGGGCGTCGTCCAGCAGCCAGCGGCCGCCCAGTTTCTGGAAATCGAAGACGATCTTTTCCGGGTCGCTCATGTTGTGGAAGGTCGCGGTCACCGTCGTGCGGCCGGCCGGCGTGGTCGGGCCGCGCGTCACCACGAGCTGGGTGATCCGGTCGTCCTGGCCGTTGAACCAGAAGATGAAGTCCAGGCCGCACGCCGCTTCGCCCTTGGCCGCGCGCCGCGCCGCCGCCACCAGCGCCTTCAGATGCGGGGTGTAAAAGGTCTCGGGCGGCCCATAGCCTTGCGACCCATTTTCGGCGGCGATGAGGCGGTGATAGACCTGGGCGACGATGACCTCCGGCGCCTGAGGGACGGAAGCCGCCGCGGCGCGATTCGGCGCGACGACGAGACCGGATAGAAGCGTGATCGCGAGCGCCGCCACGGCGCTGGCGAGGTGAAGATCGAACCTGAACGACATACGCATTCTCCCCACTGACCGCTGGCGCTCAGGCCGACAGCAGCAGGGTTTTAAGGCCGGTTCGACCCAACAGATAGACCTTCGATTCCGGCGCCCAAAAACCGGTCAGGATCGTCTTTGGACGGTCAAGGTTGGCGGCTAGCCTTGCCACGGCGGCTTCACGCGGCTATTCACGGCTCACTCTCGTCGCCTGGATGTCCGGGCCACTGACCCACCTGGTCGCGACTGCCCGTTTGAAGTTTGGGCGGCGGCAAGACGTGAATTCGGATCGTGGCGGTCGCTTTTTCAGGCCCCGCCCAATGTCCGATTGGCGCAATGGCAGAGTTCATGGATGTCTTTAGGCGCCGGCTTTTCAATAGCCGCAGTCGTTGGCGTTAGCCTGTTGATGGCGACCGCGGCCGCACCGCAAACCGTTGGCGAGGGATCGAGCGTCACAGCGACGCCCCCCGCCGTTGCGGCCAGCCCCGAACCGGCTCAAATCGTTGCGCCAGGGCTGCCAGCGCCCGACAAGAATCCCCTGGCGTCAGACGGTGTTCCTCCCGCCGATGCGACCGACACCGCCGACGCCGCCCCCACGGTCCAGCGCGATGCGCCGCTGGACGTGCGCGTCGCCGCCGAGGGCCTGAACGTGGCCAGCCTGGATTCCGAACTGGAATGCATGGCCAAGGTGGTTCACCACGAGGCCGCCAACCAGTCGCTGCAAGGCCAACTGGCCGTCGCCCAGCTGATCCTCAACCGGGTCAAGTCGCCGCTTTTCCCCAAGACCATCTGCGCGGTGGTCAACCAGCCCGGCCAGTTCTTCTCGACCCGCGCCTGGCCCGCGCCGGTCCATTCGCCGCGCTGGCACACCTCGGTGGCGATCGCTCGCATCGCGCGTGAGGCGAACCTGCCCGAGATCGCGCCGGGGGCGCTTTTCTATCACGCTTCCTTCGTCACCCCGTCCTGGTCGAAGCGGCGGGTCAAGGTCGGGCGCATCGGCGAAAACGTCTTCTACCGTTGATCTAGCTGGGCGGCGACTGTCCGTCGTCGGGCTTGGCGACCGTCCACGTCCGGGCCCGCTGCTGGCCCCATAGGTCGTGCATCCAGGCGCGCGGCGTGGTCAGGCCGAATTTCGCCACCTCATCCTCCCAGGCCGAGGTCAGGCTGACCAGCTTGGCCGTGGCCTCGGTCGGCGTCAGCGAAGCGGCCCAGGACTTCATCGAAGCGGCGTTGAAGACGAACAGGAACGCCGTCGCCATCGCGATCGCCGTCGAGGTCCAGGCGAGCGCGCGAGCGGCCGCCACGCGGTCGGTGGGGTCGGCGGGCTCGGGTATGGGGCTGTCGGTCACGGACGGTTTTCCTAGAACTGAAAATAGATGAATGCCTGCACGCCCTCGGGCCGCATGGCGTCGATGATCAGGACCAGGGCGCCGGCGCCCAGGCCGAAGACCACGGCCGGCAGCCGGGCGGCGCGGAAGGCAACGGTCTCGATCAGCCGCGGCGGGCTGAAATGCAGCCCAAGCCCGAACAGGATCAGGGCCAGCGCCATCGGGGTGAAGGCAAGCGCCGAATCGTCCCATCGGCCAAGGCCGGAGATGAAGGTCAGGGCGGTCTGGAAGCTGTCGGCGCGGAAGAAGATCCAGGCCAGGCAAACCAGGTTGAAAGTGACGATCAGGCCGAGAATCTTCGGCGCATTGGGCCAGCGGGCGGGCTTGTAATGAGCCCAGATCCGCTCGATGCACAGGGCCGCGCCGTGCAGGGCGCCCCAGGTGACGAACTTCCAGGCCGCGCCGTGCCAGAGGCCGCCGAGCAGCATGGTGATCATAAGGTTGCGGCAGATGAACCAGACATTGCCGCGGCTGCCGCCCAGGGGAATATAGAGATAGTCGCGCAGCCAGCTGGACAGGCTGATGTGCCAGCGCCGCCAGAAGTCCTGCAGCGAGATCGACCGATAGGGCTGGTCGAAATTGCGCGGAAAGCGATAGCCCAGCAGCGCCGCCAGCCCGATGGCCATGTCGCTATAGGCCGAGAAGTCGGCATAGATCTGCACCGCATAGCCGTAGGTCGCGGCGATCAGGTCGACGGCGGAATGGGCGTTCGGATCGAAGAAGACCGGGTCGACAAGGCCGGTAGCGAGTTCCGAAGCCAGGATGGCCTTCTTGAACAGGCCCCAGACGATCATCAGGATTCCCAGCGAGGCGGCTTCCCGGCTGAGATCGGGACTGCGCTCGAACTGCGGGATGAGGTCGGCGCCGCGCACGATGGGGCCGGCGACCAGGTGGGCGAAGAAGGACATCAGCAGCGTGACATTCAGCAGGCTGGCCGCCTGCAGCTTGCCCCGATAGACGTCGATCAGATAGCTCATGCCCTGGAACGTGAAGAAGGACAGGCCGATGGGAAGGATCACCTGGATGATCGGCAGGTCCCGCTGCCAGCCCAAGAACCGCAGCACATCGGCGACCTGCCCAAGGAAGAAGCCGAAATACTTGAACCAGATGAGGATGCCGAGATTGGCGACCACGCCCAGCACCACCAGGGTGTGACGGCGCCTGGGCCCAGCGGTGCGCGAAATCAGCCGCGCGACGCCCCAGTTGAGCACCCCCGATCCGATCAGCAGAGTGACGAAGCGCCAGTCCCAGGCCCCGTAGAAGATCCAGCTGGCCACCAGCAGGATGATCTTGCGCCATTCGTTCGGCTTGCGGACGATCCAGGCCGCCGCGAACAGGGCCAGGAAGAAGAGCCCGAACCGGAGGGTCGGAAACAGCACCCTCTATCGGGCCGCTTGATAGGCCAGGTACGCGGCGTCGAGATCGGCCTGCAACAAGGTCGCCACCTGGGCGCCGCCGGCGGAGGTGGTGTGGACGTGGTCGCCCCTGGTCAGCGGCGGCACGGCCGTCGCCCATCGGTCCGCGGCGCCGGGCCCGCCCATGCGCGCGCCCCAATCCCAAAAGGCCACGTCGGTATCCTGCGCAACCCGCCGCTGGATCTGGCGGATCTGGGTAAGAGCCGGCGGCGTGAACCAGCTCGTGCGGAAGGCCTCGGCATAGGGCTGCGGCCCCTCGGTCGGCGCATCCTCGGGCAGCGGCGCACCGCCCTCGTCGTCATTGTGCGCCAGGGCGCCCCGTTTGGTCTCGGCGTCGGGCGGCGCGATGACCAGGATGGGCACGCCGCCGCCCAGCCGCTTCAGCCGCGCGATCTGGCCGCGCAGCCGGTCCTCGAACGCCGCGGCGTTGAAGTGGCTGACGAAGCCGTCATTGGTGCCGAAGGCCAGCACGATCAGGTCGGGCTTGTAGGTCCTGAGTTCCTCCCCCACCGCCTGGTCGTCGGTGCGGGCGAAATGTTTCAGCTCGGTGCCGACCACGCCCAGATTGGAGACCACCACGCCGCCGGCGTCGTTGAAGCTCGCCCAGGAGGTCAGGGTGACCGGTCCGCCCTCGGTGGTCAGCACGGCCTGGGTCTGCGGCTCATTCGACGGAAAGGTCGAGCACGTGACGCCGACGGTTGGCGCATCGAGACTGACCCGGGTGGTCACCGCGCCCAGCGTCACGTCATAGCCGCCCGCCTGGGGCCTCGCCTCGCCGCAGACCACTAGCCGCCGGAAGGCCTGGGCGGGCTCGGCGGTGAGGGTCAGCGATGCGCCGTCCTGATGCGAGGTCAGGCGAAAGCCGGAGATACCGAAAGCCGGGGGCGCCACCGGATCGGCGCGAAAGGTGTTCTCGACCGTCCATCCCGGCGACTGGTCCACATGCACGCCGTGGGGAAAGAAGCCGTCGAACGGTCGGCCCGGCGGCATGACCCCACGCCCGCCCACCCCGAATTCAGCCTGCAGGGCGTCGCGCCATGGACCGGTGATCGAGTCGCCGGCGCTGTGGCTGTCGCCGATCTGCAGCACATGGACGGTGCGCGGAACGCCCAGCCGAGTCTGTTCGAGCAACTCGAAATAGGGGGCGAGCGCCTCGGCCCCGCACAGCGACTGGACGCATGGAACGCTGGGCGAACTGCCCGCGGCCACCGCAACCGTAACCGCGGCCGCCACACTGGCAAGACTCATGAACCGCGCCCGTTGGCCGAAGCGAACTGCTGGGGCCCGGACCCGACCGGGAAGATCGTCGCCGCCATGTCGCGGGAGCTGGCGACATAGGTCTTGATACGCTGGACCAGCGGACCGGTGATGCGCTCATAACCCGGTATCGACATGTGGATGCCGTCGTCGGCGCGCATGATCTCGTCCTTCTTGGTCTTCGGATCGACGAGACGGATGCTGAACTGGCCCTGGTCGTCGACGGACAAGGCCTCCGTCGGCAGGAAGGGCACGTCGAGCGCCGCCATCTCACCGCTGTAGAAGTCATTCATGGCGGCGATTTGGCTGTCGAACTCCGGATTGCGCATTTTCGGCAGGCCGACCCAATAGACCATGGCGCCTTGCGCGCGCAGCAGGGCGATATAGCGCGCCACCCGCCGGCCATAGGCCAGCTTCCAGCCGGGACTGAGCAGCGGATAGACGTGGCCGTCGTCATAGATGCCCTGGGTGTCGTTGGCGCCGAAACTGATCACCGCGATATCGACTGGCTGGGCGGCGATATCGGTGGTGGCCTTGTCTTCCAGATTGAGGCTCTGATAGCGGGTGAAGCCGGTGGAGCGCTCGGCGAACTTGATCACTTGGTAGTGCTCGCTCTTGGGCAGGGTCCAGTAGAGCGCCGCCCAGATGCCCTCGCCGAAGCTGTCGCCGAAGACGCCGACGGTGATCGGGTCGCCCTTGGCCACGGTCTTCAACAGGCGCGGATAGAAGGGCACGGCGCAATCTATGCCCGTGGGGATGGCCGTCTGGCCCGCTGCCGCGCCGGGATGGGCCGGGTGCGGCGATACGCCGATGGGCCCGCCAACCGGCACCGCGCGCGCGCTCCTGTCGACGATAAACGACCCATAGATAGCGGCGCCGACCAGGAGCCCGATGAAGAGGACGGCCGTGCGATCCAGCGCCAGCCTGGCCAGGTCCAGTCCGCGCCGCGCTAGGGGGACTGGCGGCGGCGGGGGCGGTGGCGGCGCGGGTTTGGGCGCGCTCACGGCAACCGCCGGCGCGGCGACCTTGCGCGTGCGCTTGACGGCAGGCTTCGCGGGCGCGGCCCTGGGCGCACGCTTGGTGGATTTCGCCATGGCCAGCCCCCAGCTCGCCGACGCGGCCATGCGCAAAGCCGCAGTGCGCGGCGGTCATTTCGTCCGCGGGGCGCGGTCGAAGGACCCTTGAGGAGACGCCGCGTCCCCAAGGGGTTGGCGCAATTCATCGTGAGTAACTCCAGGCTTGTCAACGGCAACGAGAGTCGCAGTTTCGGACGATGCGCCGGTCGGATTGAACAACCCTAAACGTCGGGCGTTGCAGGGGTTCAAGCGATGGAGACCGCCATGGCCGAACTGAAAGCCAAGACCCGCGACAAGCTGCCGAACAAGGACTTCGCGGAGCCCGAAAAGCGCGCCTATCCGATCGAGGACAGGTCCCATGCCCGCAACGCCAAGGCCCGCGCCAGCCAGGCCGTCAAGGCCGGCCGGATGTCGAAGGCCGAGGCAGGCAGGATCGACAAGAAGGCCGACGCCGTCCTGAAGAAGGGCTGATGGCCCGGCCCGGCGTGGCTAAAATCGACGTCGATGCCCTGATCGTCGGCGGCGGCCCGGCCGGGCTGACCGCGGCCATCTATCTCGGCCGGTTTCGCCGCTCCTTAGCTCTGGTGGATGCAGGCCAGAGCCGATTGGGCCTCATTCCGATCACCCACAACCATCCGGGCTTTCCGGACGGGGTGAAAGGCCGTGTGCTCTGGGCGCGAATGAAGACGCAGGCCGAACACTACGGCGCCGTGGTCCGAACAGGCGCCATCGAGTCGATACATCACCAGGCCAAGATGTTCGTCTGCGATCTGGATGGGACCGAAATCCGCGCCCGCTTCGTCGTGCTGGCCACCGGCGTCGCCGACCGGCCGCCGGCGGCGCATTTTGCCGAAGCGGTGAAGAAGGCGCTGATACGCCTCTGCCCGATCTGCGACGCCTACGAGGTGATCGACAAACAGATCGGCGTCATCAGCATCGGCGAACGCGGCGCCCACGAGGCGATCTTCCTCCGCGACTACAGCCCCCATGTGACGCTGCTGCATGCCGGCAAGCCCGCGGAGTTGAATGCCAAGGCCCGCAAGATGCTTGCCGCCGCCGGGATCGGCCTAGTCGAGGCTGAGATCGTCAGTGTCAATCTTGAAGGCGATCGCACCGTCGAACTGGCCCTTGCCGACGGTGTGCGGCTCGGCTTCGACACGGTCTATTCCGCGCTCGGAATGGACAACCGCACCGGTCTTGCCGTGGCCCTGGGCGCCAAGACCAACGAAGCCGGCTGCCTGCTGGTCGACGAACACCAGAAGACTTCGGTGGACGGCCTCTACGCCGTCGGCGACGTCGTGCGCGGGCTGAACCAGATCAGCATCGCCGAGGCCGAAGCCGCCATCGCCGCTACCGACATCCACAACCGCCTGAGAGCCTGAGGTTTTTCGGTCTAACGGAGCCGTTGGAACCTCGGCTGCGGCGTCGGGTGATCGGCACGCCTTGTTATGGGCGACTGAGCCGCCGCCGCAACGAGCGGCGCCGTGGCGCGTTGATGCGGCATGGCCTCCTCCAAAGCCGCCGGCGCGGTCATTTCGCCACAATCGGGCGCCCGGCCGCGGCTGAAGCGCATCGCGGCGGTGGTCAATCCCGCCGCCGGCAGTGTGGGGCCTGGCGCCGCGGACGCCCTGGCTGAGTTGGTCGCGGACTATGGCTACGAACTCTCGCTCTCAAGCCCGGCGCCGCACGAGATCGAGACGGCGCTGAAGTCGGCCATCGGGACCGGCCCGGACTTGGTGCTGATCCTGGCCGGCGACGGCACCGCGCGCTTGGCCGCCGAACTCAGCGGGCCGGACGGGCCGCTGGTCGCGCCCCTGCCCGGCGGCACTCTGAACATGTTGCCCCACGCCCTCTATGGGACGCGGCCCTGGCCAGCGGCGCTGAAGGCGGCGCTGGAGGCAGGCGTCGAACGCACCGTTCCCGGCGGCCGGATCGGCGGGAGGAGCTTCTATGTGGCGGCGATCCTGGGCGCCCCGGCCCTCTGGGGCCATGCGCGCGAGGCGGTCAGGGCCAGGCACTTCGTCGAGGCCGGCCGGCAGGTGAGCTACGCGTTTCGCCGCGCTTTCGGCGGCGGACTTCACTACGATCTGGACGATCGGCCGAGCCGAAAGGCCGAGGCCCTGGTCTTGATCAGCCCCACGGTCTCCACGGCGATGACCAAGGATGAAGCCGCGCTGGAGGCCGCCGCGCTCGACGTTCACGACGCCCGCGAAGCCTTCCGCCTGGCCTTCAACGGGCTGGTCAGCGATTGGCGGCGCGATCCCAGCGTCACCGTCGAGGCTTGTGTCAGGGGCGTCGCGTGGGCCAGGCGCGCGATCCCATGTATTCTGGACGGCGAGACGCAACGCCTGTCGCGCAGGGTCGAGTTCGAATTTATTCCCCGCGCCTTCCGCGCTCTGGCGCCGCCACCACAGGCCGGTCCGTGATCCTGCGCATCGCCCATCTCAGTGACACCCACTTCGGCGGTGAGGACAAGGCCGCGGTGGAAGAGGCCATCGGCGCGGTCGCCGATTTCAAGCCGACGCTAACCGTGGTCAGCGGCGACGTGACATTGAACGGCCTGCCGCGGGAGTTCCTGGCGGCGCGGGCCTGGCTCGACCGCCTGCCGCGGCCCAGGCTGGTCACGCCGGGCAATCACGACACGCCCTATTGGAACCTGGTCTTGCGGGCCTTGATCCCATTTAGCCGGTATCGCCGCTATATCGGCGAGGATCAGGTATCGCGGATCGACGCGCCTGGCCTTGCGGCGCGCAGCCTGAACAGCGCCCGCGGCGCCCAGCCGCGCCCGAACTGGTCCAAGGGCGCGATCTCGACCGAGCGTCTGCAGCGGATCGACTGGGGCCCGTCGCCGGCGCTCAAGGTCTTCACCTGTCACCATCCGCTCATCGATATCCCCGGCGCACCGGTCACCGGCGGCGTACATCGCGGGGCGGCGGCGGCGAAGATGCTGGCCGAGGCCGGAGTGGAGCTGGTCCTGACCGGCCATGTACACAACCCGTTCGTGCTGCCGCTGCCGGGGAGCGAGCCGGGCTGCTACGCGGTCGGCGCCGGCACCTTGTCGCTGCGCACCCGCGGAACCCCGGCGGGGTTTTCCACCATCCTTGTCGACGAGGCGCGCATCGAGGTCACCGCCCTAGGCTGGACCGGGGCTCGGTTCGAGACGGAGCAATCGTGGGCCCTCACCCGCCGCCCGCCCGCGCAACCTGTCGTCGCTAACGGCTGAAGGCGGCCTCGGCGCTGCCGGTCAACAGCACCTTGGGCGCGCCTTCGACGTTCAGCGAGGCGGCGAGCATAACCAGGGCCCACAGGACCAGCGAGATGGCCCCACCGAGCTTGGCGCTGCGCGGCATTTCGATCGATGCCTTCAAGGCGTCGGCCAGCATCCAGCGATGGAAGACCAGGGCGTTGACCAGGCCCAGGACCATGAACAGCAGCTTGAGCGTGAAATAGGCATGGCTGCCGACATGCAGCGGATCGTAGAGGAAGAGCGCTGCGCCGGTCACCAACGAGATGGCGAAGGTCAGGTAGAGCCAGGGGATGGTGTACTCGACAAAGGCCTGTAGCGGGGCGACCGCGCGCACGCCCATCAGGCGCAGATCGAGAAGCACGATCCCGCCGAAAAAGGCGCCCACCGAGAGCACGTGGATGGCGCGGATGATGAAATGATAGGGCTGCAGCGCGAAGTGCAGGCCGCGGTTGTCCATCGCGATCAGCAGATCGGATGGGATGCGAAGCCCCGCCAGGGCCTGTGATGGATCGAACATTTGGCTCCAAGGCCGGGGTGTCGTTGCGCCGGGCCGCGCTACTTGTTATTAAAAACTATTCTCATTCGCAACCAGCTGGGGGACCCGTGCGACCGATCGCACCTTTCAGAGTCCTGTTTTTCTCCGCCCTCGCCCCGGGTTTGATGGCTGCCGGCCAGGCCGCGGCCGACGCCCCCCTGCAGCTGACCGTGCAGAATCACCACTTCACCCCGACGGTCATCACCGCGCCGGCCGGCCAGCGCTTCACCATCCAGGTGCGCAATCTCGACCCGACGCCGGAAGAGTTCGAGAGCTACGACTTCAAGGTCGAGAAGATCATGGCCCCGCACGCGACCATCATCGTTTCGGTGGGCGCGCTGAAGCCCGGCTCGTACGCCTTCTTCGGCGACTACAACCCCACCCTGGCCAAGGGCGTGTTGCGCGTCGTTGCGGCGGGAGGACATTAGCCGTGCTGGCCAGCCTGCTCATCGTCTTCCGCGAGGTGCTCGAGGCCGGGCTGGTGGTCGGCATCGTCTTCGCCGCCACCGAGGGCATCGCCGGCCGCACCCGCTGGATCGGCGCCGGCATCGCCGCCGGCGTGCTCGGCGCCAGCGCGCTCGCCCTTTTCGCCGGGGCGCTATCCAACGCCCTCTCCGGCCAGGGGCAGGAGTATTTCAACGCCGCGGTCATGCTGGGGGCGGTGCTGATGCTGGGCTGGCACCACCTGTGGATGGCCGACCACGGCCGCGAGCTGGCCAGGCAACTCAAGACCCTGGGCTCGGAGATCGACGCCGGCCGCGCCTCGCTGACGGCCATGGCGGTCGTTGTTGCCCTGGCCATCCTGCGCGAGGGCTCGGAGGTGGTGCTGTTCCTCTATGGCATCGTCGCCGCCAGCACCGACGGTCCGGTCGCCCTATTCCTGGGCGGGGTCGGCGGCCTGGTCCTGGGCGCGGTGGTTTCCTTCGCCCTCTATCGCGGCCTGGTGGCCATCCCAACCCGGCGCCTGTTCCAGGTCACCGGCGTGCTGCTCACCCTGCTGGCCGCCGGCCTGGCCGGCCAGGCCTTCGCCACCCTGGCCCAGATCGGCGCGGTGCCCACCCTTGGCGACGAGATCTGGAACACCGCCTGGCTGCTGCGCGACGACACCCTGGTCGGCCGCGCCCTGCACGTCATCACCGGCTACACCGACCGCCCGTCCGGGATCCAGCTGCTGGCCTATGGCGTGACGCTGGCGGCATTCGTGATCGGCGGCCGGCTGATGCACCGCGCCCACCAGCGCCGCCACCGCCCCGCCATCCTGCAAGGAGCCGAGAAATGAACACGTTGAGGGCCATGGCGGCGGGTCTCGCCTGTGCGGCCATGGCGCTGGCCGCGGCCCAGCCGGCGGCGGCGCGGGAGTACTTTGTCGGCGGCCCGGTGCACGTCCAGGACATGGAGATCGTCGCCAACTACTTGGTCGGGGTGCAGATGGCGCCGATGACCAAGGGCATGGTGATGAGCGGCCCCGACGTCATCCACCTGGAGGCCGACGTGCACGCCACCGCCGACAACACGTACGGCTATCCGGACGGCGCCTGGGTCGGCTACCTGACCATCCAGTACCTGGTGCAGAAGGTCGGGACCAACTGGCATGCGGTCGGCGTTCTGAAGCCGATGACCGCCAAGGACGGCCCCCACTATGCCGACAACATCCGCATGGATGGTCCCGGCAGGTACAAGGTGACCTACCGCTTCACCTCGCCGGAATCGAACGGCTTCTACCACCACATCGACAAGGAAACCGGCGTCCCCGGCTGGTGGGCGCCCTTCGCGGTCGCCTTTCCCTTCGACTATCCGAAGCGCTGATCAACTGCCCGTCGAGGTGTAGCGCCGGACGCCGAAGCCCCAGGCCCAGAACGATACCGCCAGGAAGATGACGCCGAAGATCGGGCTGAGGGGCAGGAACCAGTCGGGGGCGCCCAGCGGATCGTGGCGGCCGAGCAGGGCCACCACCGGGAAATAGGCAACGCAGGCCAGCGGCACCACGAAGGTCAGGAAGCCGCGAAACCAGGGGGCGTAGAGGCTGAGCGGGAACTGCGCCGCCTGGACGCCGCCATAGGTCAGCACATTGGCCACCTCCAGCCCCTCGACGGTCCAGAAGGACAGCGTGCCCTGCAGCACAAGCAGGCCGAAGAAGAGTGCGACGCCGCCGGCCACCGTCCAGGCGGCCAGGCCGACGGCGGCCAGGGTCCAGTGAAAGTGCAGTGTCTGCGTGGCGATGGCGACGATCAGCAGGCCCTGGAGCACCCGGCCCATGGTGCGCAGGCGAAAATCGTAGCCGATGAGTTGCAGCGCGAGCGACCGTGGACGCAGCAAAACACGGTCGAAATTGCCGGTGCGGATGAACTCGGTCCCCAGCACGTCGAAACCGCGGCTAAGGAAGTCCGAAATGCCGAAGCTGATCGAGACCAGGCCGTAGAACAGCGCCACCTCGCCAAAGCTCCAGCCGCGCACCTGGCCGAAGCGGCTGAACAGGGCGGCGATGCCGAAGATCTCGATGAAGTTCACCGCGAAGGCGCCGACGGTCATCAGCACGGTGGTGCCCGGATATTGCGCCTGGGCCGAGAGCGATGCCCTGAAATAGCGGGTGAGCAGGTGCAAGGGGTTCATGGCTCAGCCGCCCTGAACCTGGAGGCGGTCCATGACACGGCCCAGCCAGAGACGCCCAAGGCCGCCAAGCACCAGGATCCAGAAGACCTGCAATCCGACGCCCGCCAAGGCCATCGTCCCGGTCAGCTGGCCGAAATAGATGCGGAAGGGAATGTCGACCACGCCGGCGAAGGGCTGGATGAACAGCGCCGTGCGCGCCCAGTCGGGGAAGAGCGGCAGCGGGATCAGGTTGCCGGTGAGCAGGATGGCGACCGGCGCCACCAGGTTATTGACCCCGCGATCGGTCAGGGTCGCGGCGACGCAGATGTTGATCAGCATGACGATGGCCGAAGAGAGCAGCACCACCAGAATCATGGAGAGGCTGAACAGCAGCGCCGCCGCGACCCCGGCCGGAGGCGCCCAGGCCCACGCGCCCAAGCCCACGATCGGAAAGATGATGCCCGTCAGCGCAAACATCATCGCCGAGCGCGGCGCCGCCCGCGCCGTCATCCAGGCCGCGGCGTTGACGTACCACCAGCCATAGGCGTCGACGGGGCGCAACCGGTCGTAACCCACCGCGCCGGTGCGCACCTTGGCGGCCACATCCGGGTCGCCGGTCCATGGGTTCAGCGACAAAAACCCCTGGGCCAGCCAGGTATAGGTGATGGTCTGCGACAGGCTGATCGGCGCGTGCGCGGCGGCCCCGGCGGCGCCGAAGAAGGCGGCATAGATCATCACCTTGATTCCGCCCCACCAGCACTGGGTGGCGAACCCGGCCAGGGCCGCGGCGCGGTATTGCAGCATCAACTGGAAGCGCGCCGAGAAGGTCGCAAGATATGGGCGAAGGGCGTTCACGCCTCCTCCGCCCCATGCAACTGGTAGAAACGGGTGATCACCTCTTCGATAGCCGGCTCGTCGACATGGATATCCTCGACCGCATGGTCGGCGGTGATACGCGCAATGAGCGTCGGAGCTGCAATAATCGCCGGATCGAAGGCCAGCTCCAGGGCGCGGCCGTCGCGGGCGCGTTCCTCGACCCCGGGAATGTCGATCACCGGCGCGTCCTCGGCGAAATCGACACAGAGCCGCCGCTCGGCCAGCACCCCGGCGCGCAGGGCCTCGTAGGGGCTGTCGGCCAGAATGGTGCCGTTGCCGATGACGATGACGCGGCGGGCCAGGGCCTCGATGTCGTGCATGTCGTGGGTGGTCAGGATGACGGTGACGCCACGCTCGCGGTTCAGGGTCGAGACAAAGTCGCGCACCGCCAGCTTCGACGGCGCGTCCAGGCCGATGGTCGGCTCGTCGAGAAAGAGGATGGACGGGTCGTGCAGCATGGCCGCGGCGATCTCACAGCGCATGCGCTGGCCCAGCGACAGCTGTCGCACCGGCTGGTCGAGCAGCTTTTCCAGCCGCATCAGCCCGACCATCTGGTCGCGGGTGGCGCGATATTGCGCCGGCGGCACGCGGTAGATGGCGGCCAAGAGGTCGAAGCCCTCAATCACCGGCAGGTCCCACCAGAGCTGGGTGCGCTGGCCGAAGACCACGCCGATGCGCGCCACGTGCTGCACCCGCTGCAGCCAGGGGACCAGGCCATCGACCTCGCAGCGTCCGGCGCTCGGCCGCAAGATGCCGGAGAGGATCTTGATGGTGGTCGACTTGCCGGCCCCGTTCGGGCCGATCAGCCCGACCAGCTCGCCCCGCTCCATGGAAAAGCCGACGCCCTTCAAGGCCTCGATGGTGCGCCAACGGCGATGGAAAAGTCCGGTGACGGCGCCCCACGCGCCAGGCTCGCGCTCGGCGACGCGATAGGTCTTGGCGAGACCCTCGACCAGGATCTGCGGCATGGCGGGGCGTCCGCGTTCAAAGGGATTTTGGGGGCGCGGAACCTAGGTCGCGGCCGTGGGGTGGGTCAACGGCCAAGCTGAGGAATAGTCCGATGGCGCCTTTTCGGTGACACTCCAGAACCCTCGCCCCCGCTCTTCGCGGGGGAGAGGGCAGGGTGAGGGGGTCGCACCGCCGCCGCGTATCTTCAGGCAAGCATTTGGACTGCAAAGCCCCCTCACCCTGCCCTCTCCCCGCTGGCGCGGGGCGAGGGTACTTATTCCGCCGCTACGTCCAGCGCGGCGCTCGCCTCTTCCTTCGGCATGCGGTTCCAGGCGTCGAGGGCGGCGATCTTGTAGGCCTCGGCGAGGGTCGGATAGTTGAAGGTGTTCTCGACGAAATAGTCGAGGCCGCCTTCCAGGTTGAGCACGGCCTGGCCGATGTGGATCAGTTCGGTGGCGCCTTCGCCGACGATGTGGACGCCGAGCAGCCGGCGCGTCTCGAGCGCGAAGATCATCTTCATGAATCCGGAGCTCAGGCCCATGATGTGGCCGCGCGAGGTCTCGCGGAACCGCGCGACGCCGCACTCGTAAGGGATGCCGTGCTCGCGCACCTGCTCCTCGGTCATGCCGATGGTGGAGATCTCGGGCACCGAATAGATGCCGTACGGGAAGAAGGCCGGCGGCTTCTGGCACGGCTCGCCGAAGGCGTGGCAGGCGGCGATGCGGCCCTGCTCCATGGAGGTGGAGGCCAGGCTCGGAAAGCCGATGACGTCGCCGGCGGCATAGATGTGCGGGACGGCGGTCTGGAAGGTGGCCGGATCGACGACGATGCGGCCGCGCTCATCGGCGCCCAACCCGCAGGCGGCGAGGTTCAGGCCGTCCGTTGCGCCCTGGCGGCCGGCGGCGAACAGCACCATGTCGGCGCGCAGGCAGCGGCCGTCCTCCAGGTCGATCACGCAGCGCTGCGGCTCGTCACAATGGATGGTCTTGACGTGGGCGCCGAAGCGCAGCGTGACGCCGCGGTCGCGCAGGTCGTGCATGAACTCGTCGGCCAGTTCGCGATCGACGAAGCCGAGCAGGCCCGGCCCGCCTTCCAGCACCGTCACCTGTACGTCCAGCGCCGAGAAGATGGTGGCGTATTCGATGCCGATGACGGTCGCGCCGACCACCACCAAGTGCCGGGGAATCCGCTTCAGATCGAGGATGTCGTCCGAGTCGAGGATGGTCTCGCCGTCGAATGCCACGTGGTCGGGCCGGTGCGGGTGGGCGCCCACCGCCAGCACGAAGCGATCGGCCATGGCCCGTGTGGTCGCGCCATCCTCGCCGGTGATCTCGACCTGATGCGGATCGACGAACCGCGCCGCGCCGCGCAGGGTCTCGACCTTGTTGCGGGCGAACTGGTGTTCGAGGATTTCCACCTCATGATCCAGCGTCATGCGCAGCCGCTTGCGCAGATCCTCGGCCTCGATGTCCTGCTTCACCCGATAGGCGCGGCCGTAGAAGCCGCGTTCGCGCCAGCCCGACAGGTTGAGCACGGTCTCGCGCAGGGTCTTGGAGGGAATGGTGCCGGTATGGACCGAGACGCCGCCGACCCGGCGGCCCTTTTCGATCACCAGCACCGACTTGCCGAGCTTGGCCGCCTGGATCGCCGCGCGCCGGCCGGCGGGACCGCTGCCGATCACGATCATATCGTAGCGTCGCGCCGCGCCGACGGCCTCGATCGGAGTCTGGCGTTTGGAAGACCCGGTGGGACTCAAGGCAACGCTCCTAGGGGGAAGAGGCCAGCAAGCTACGCCATCGTGGTTAAGGCAAGATTTGCCACAGAGTCCGCGGCTGCGACACTTCCGCCCGCACTTTTCCTTGGACATTTCGGTCGCAAGGACTCTTCTGAGCGCCGATCCTCCGGCCCAGCCCCCTTCGCTGCCCAATGAGTAGTCACCTGGTGAGCAAGGCTCCGTCGCGATTCCACTGGCTCAACCTGGCGGCGCCGATCGCTCTGCTCGTGGTGCTGGCGGCGATGACGGTCTTCCTGGCCATCGACCATCTGGTGCTGACCCGCGCCGAGCGCGGCTGGGTCAATCACAGCCGCGATGTGATCGAAACCACCCAGTCGCTGTTTTCGTCGGCGGTCGAGGTGGAGTCCGCCCAGCGCGCCTACAATATTGGCGGCGACGCCCGCTATCTCGACCATTTCGACGCCGATTGCGCCGTGGTCGCCAAGACCGGCGCCAAGCTGCGCACCCTGGTCATGGACAGCCCCGAGCAGACCGCCCGGGTCGACAGGCTGGTCGACAGCCTGACCCAGCGCGTGGCCGTCTCCCGGATGCGGGTTGAGCTCTATCGCAGCGGTCACGCCGATGAGGCGCGCACCAGTCATCAGGGGGTCGGCAAGGCCGCCATGGACCGGGCGCGCGCGGCGGTGGCCGAGATCATGGTCTCGGAAAACGCCCTGCTCGAGCGCCGAACCGCCGCCGCCAGCCGCGACGAGTTCATTGGCTTCATCATCGCGATTTCGGTGAGCGGGCTGGCCCTCGTCGGCCTGGCCGCCCTGATGGGGCTGATGATGGTCGCCAACCGCAGGCTCGAGCACGAGGTGGGCGAACGCGAGGCCGCCCAGGCTGCACACCGCGACAGCGAAGCGCGCTACCAGGCCATTTTCGCCAACACCGCCGACCTGCTCTCGGTGATCGACGTCCTGCCCGACGGCGTCTTCCACATGGCCGAGCTGAACCCAGCCTATGAGCGGGTCACCGGCCTGACCACCGCCCAGGTGCGCGGCGTCGACCTGCGGCGGATGGCGGCCGAGCCGGATGCGAACGCCCTTGTCGCCCAGCTCCAGCGCGTCGTCGCCAGCGGCAAGCCGGCCTTCACGCGCGACCGGGTCGACCTGCCCAGCGGCCGTCGCGTCTGGGAGTCCATCCTGGCGCCGCTGCGCAACGATGCGGGCCGCATTGATCGCATCCTCATCTCGTCGCGCGACGTCACCGACCGAGAGCAGTCGCAGGAACGTCTGCGCCGGGCGCAGCGGATGGAGGCGGTTGGCCACCTGACCGGCGGCGTTGCCCACGACTTCAACAACATCCTGCAGGTGATCCGCGGCAATCTCGAACTGATCGCCGCCAAGGTGAAGGACCGCGAGGCCTCGCAGCGGCTGAAGAACGCCCTGCATGGCGCCGACCGGGCCGCGGCGCTGACCCGCCAGCTGCTCGCCTTCGCGCGCCGCCAACCACTGGAGCCCAGGGTGGTGGACCTGGGCCGGCAGGTAAAGGACATGGCCGAGATGCTGCGCCGCACGCTCGGCGAGGGCATCGAGATCGAGACCGTCATCGCCGGCGGCTTGTGGAACACGCTGGCCGACCCGGCCCAGGTGGAAAGCGCCGTGCTCAACCTGGCGCTCAATGCGCGCGACGCCATGCCGGACGGCGGCCGGCTGACCATCGAGATCGCCAACGCCGTGCTCGACGAGGCCTATGTGCGCCATCAGCCGGAGGTCCAGCCCGGACAATATGTGCTGCTGGCGGTCTCCGACACCGGCCACGGCATGTCGAACGAGACGCTGTCAAAGGTGTTCGAGCCCTTCTTCACCACCAAGGGCGAGGAAAAGGGCACCGGCCTGGGCCTCTCCATGGTCTACGGCTTCGTCCACCAGTCCAACGGCCACGTGCAGATCTACAGCGAGCTTGATCAGGGCACGACAGTGAGGATCTACCTGCCACGTTCTGAACAGGCGGCCGAGTCGGTGGCGTCGATCGACAGCGGCTCGATCGCCGGCCGCAGCGAGGTGATCCTGGTGGTCGAGGACGACGACATGGTCCGCGCCTCCGCCGTCGGCATGCTGCGCGATCTGGGCTATGCCTGCCTGCACGCGTCCGATGGAGCGGCGGCGCTGGAGATGCTGAAGTCCGGCGCCAAGATCGACCTTCTGTTCACGGACGTTGTCATGCCCGGGCCGGTCAAGAGTCGCGACCTGGCCAGGGAAGCCGTGAAGCTGCGACCCGGCCTGCCGGTGCTGTTCACCTCCGGCTACACCGAAAACACCATCGTACATCAGGGCAGGCTGGACGAGGGCGTACAGCTGATCAGCAAGCCCTATGCGCGAGACGACCTGGCCCGAAAGATCCGCGCCCAGCTCGGGGCGGCCCGGCCGGTCGTGCTGGTGGTCGAGGACGACGCCCTGGTGCGCATGGCGGCGGTGGACATGGTGGAGACCCTTGGCTTCACCGCCCTGCAGGCCGGCGACGCCGCCGAGGCGCTGGCGATCGTGCGGGGCGAGGCCCGCTTGGACGTGCTGTTCACCGACATCGGCCTGCCCGGCATGCGCGGCCCGGAACTGGCCGCCAAGGCGGTCGAGCTGCGCCCGGGTCTGAAGGTGGTCTTCGCCAGCGGCTACAGCGAAAACGAAGAGGCCCACGCCATCGAAGGCGCCGCCCACCTGGGCAAACCCTACCAGCACGACCAGCTGGCGGACGTGCTCGGCAAGGCGGTGGCTTAACCGCCGCCCCAGTCGATGCCCGGACCGAGCGTATCGCTGCCGACGTTCAACGGACGCTGCATGGTCACCACATCGACCCAGCGGCCGGCCTTGAAGCCCAGGCCCTTTAGAACGCCTGTCGACTCGAAGCCGCAGGACAGGTGTACGCCGACGGAGCCGGCATTGGCGCTGTCGCCGATCATCGCCACCATCTGGCGCAGGCCGAGCGCCTCGGACGCTTCGATGACCCGCAGCAGCAGCGCCTTGCCGATCCCCTGGCCGAGGCGATCGGGCGCGATATAGACGCTGTCCTCAACTGTATAACGATAGGCTGCGCGGGTGCGGAAGGCCGAGGCATAGGCGAACCCCGCCACCACGCCGTCGATCTCCGCGACCAGATAGGGCAGGCCGAAACCGAGCACCGACGCAACTCGCCGCTCCATCTCCTCCGCCAACGGAGGGATCTCCTCGAAGGTGCCGAATCCGTGCAGAACGTGGTGGCCATAGATGCCGGCCAGCGCCGCCGCGTCGTCCATGGTCGCCGGCCTGATCTTCACGCCGCCGGCTCCCAACCCCGCTCGATCGCCCAGACGGCGAAGGCGTAGTCGAGCGCGATCTCCTTCAGGAAGTCGAACCGGCCGGAAGCGCCGCCGTGCCCGGCCTCCATATTGATCTTCAGCAGGATGGGCGCCTCGCCAGTGGTCTTCTCGCGCAGCTTGGCCACCCACTTGGCCGGCTCCCAATAGGTGACGCGCGGGTCCGACAGACCGCCGGTGGCGAGCACGGCCGGATAGGCCATGGCCCCGACATTGTCATAGGGGCTGTAGCTGGCGATCAGGTCATAGGCTGCTTCATCCGTCAACGGATCGCCCCATTCGGGCCATTCAGGCGGGGTCCACG